>JNSK01000007.1_pt1 | contig 76434 bp, 81 predicted proteins | sample 210681 | NCBI WGS metagenome assembly JNSK01 (sample SAMN02808684, study PRJNA238866) | freshwater metagenome | biome: fresh water; feature: freshwater reservoir; material: water; isolation source: water column of the freshwater reservoir Embalse de Amadorio in Spain | place: Spain: Valencia ...
ATGCTGCGAGTGGCCAGCATGGCTGCGCGCGCATCGGCACCGACTTGGTCAACGCCAGGTAGTTGCTTCAGATAATTTCGAAGCGAGGTATCACTGCCATCTACGAGCCCATAAAACTTCATCAGACCCGCCTTTCGGTTATAACTAGATGGATAACAGCGCCTTTAAAGGCGATCTTAGTTCATCGAGGACGATTTGGGCACTTGCCGAATCAGCCGCAATAACTTCGACATAGCACTTCATCTTTGCCTCAGTACCCGATGGGCGAATAATTATCCGGATTCCGCCAGCTAGCCAGATTCGTAATCCATCGGTTGGTGGCAGATCGTTGGTTGGTTTTTCTAAATCATCAATACTTTCAACAGCTCGGCCAGCTATTTCAACCGGAGGGTTGCTGCGCAGGCCACCCATTAGCTTTGTGACATCACTAATTGAATTAACTCGAATCGAGATCTGTTCGGTTCCGTGAAAACCATGTCTGGCCCAAACTTCATTTAGTAAATCAACTACTGTTTTATTCTCAGCCTTTAGGTCTACGGCAATTTGAGCAAGTAACAGGGCTGCAGATAAACCATCTTTATCATTAACCGTTTGCGCATCTACGCAATAGCCAAGTGCTTCTTCATAACCGAAAGTTAAGTTGGGGATCTTGGCTAGATATTTAAAGCCAGTTAACGTCTCTTTGAAATCTAAGTTGTAGTGTTTTGCGATCTTGCTCAAGATTGATGAGGAAACAATTGAATTAGCTAGGATTCCCTGGCTAGTACGGCGAGCAATTGATTCGCCTAAAATCACGCCTAATTCATCGCCGCGCAACATGCGCCAACCGACTTTAGGATCATTTACAGCGGCTGCGCAACGATCAGCATCAGGGTCATTGGCAATCACAATATCGGCTGCAAAAGATCTTGCTGTTTCTAGCGCTAGATCAATTGCGCCCGGTTCTTCTGGATTTGGAAAAGCTACCGTCGGAAAATCTGGATCTGGATCTGCTTGTGAATCAACCAGAATTAGCGAAGCAAAACCGGCCTTTTGGAATACGCGCTGCAAAGTCTTGGTTCCGACCCCATGCATAGCTGTGTAAACAATTTTAATTTCGCCCGGATGTGGCGCCAATACGGCAGTTCGAGCCACATACTTTTCTACGATCTCATCGCTTAAAACTTCCCAATTGGTGCCCCGGGGTTGAGACGATAGAGAAGTAATCGCATCAATTTTGGCTGAAATTGATTTATCAGTTGGCGTAATTATCTGACTGCCGCGATATTCAATGCCATCGACAGTGCCACCTAAATAAACTTTGTAACCATTATCTTGTGGGGGATTGTGACTTGCGGTGACCATGACGCCCACATCGACGCCTAGTTCATTAACGGCATAGGCCAATACTGGAGTTGGTAGCGGTCGGGGCAGTACATAGACCTGCATTCCGGCACCACTGAAAATCTCGGCGCTAGTTTGGGTGAAATCTTCAGAACCATGACGGGCATCGCGACCAATAACAACGCTAGTTAGCCCGCGTTCCTTCATATAAGCAACTAAGCCCGCGGCGGTACGACCGACAACTGCGCTATTCATACAAGAAGGGCCAGGTCCAATAGGGCCACGTAATCCGGCAGTGCCAAATTGCAGGAAACCATTGAAATACTTACGAAGTTCGGTTTCGTTGCCATTATCTATTAGTGATTGCAGTTGAGCCGCAGTCTTTGGATCTGGATCATCAGCAATCCAAGCAGAGACTTCAGCAACTAGATTTTGGTCCATGCCTTTAGGCTAACTTACTTAAATTAACTTGGGAATAACGTTTTTAAGTAATTTGCCCATGCGATCTGCGGCTGCTTTGCCGGCTGCAATAACTTCTTCATGGTTTAACTTCTCGCCAGTTACGCCAGCGGCGGCATTTGTTACTAATGAAATTCCCAGAACTTCGGCACCCAGCGCATGTGCTGCGATTGCTTCAGGAACGGTAGACATGCCTACTAAGTCAGCGCCCATAGTACGCATCATTAAAATTTCAGCTGGAGTTTCATAGGTTGGGCCACGCCAATGAACATAAACTCCTTCAGCAAGTGATTCATCTTCGGCCTTAACAATTGCGCGAATTCGCTTGCTGTAGAGGTCAGTTAAATCAACAAAGTTTGCACCTTCAAGTGGTGAAGCTGCAGTTAGCGAAATGTGATCGCGAATCAAAACTGGTTGGCCAACTTGATAATTTGTATTGATGCCGCCGCAAGCATTTGTTAGAACCACAACTTTGCAGCCAGCTTTTACTGCGGTACGCACACCATGAACAACTGGCTCCATACCTTTACCTTCGTAAAGGTGCGTGCGACCTAAGAAAACTAAAACTCGAACGGTCTTACCGTTTTCAACAATTTCGTAAGAGCGAACTTTGCCAGAATGACCTTCAACTGCGGGCGGTAAAAAGCCCGGTATTTCATGGGCATCACATTCAAACTTAGGAGTTCCAAGCGCATCAGTTGCGCTGACCCAACCTGATCCCATAACTAGCGCTACATCGTGGGCAGGGACACCTGATCGCTTAGCAATTTCAGCAGCTGCGGATTCGGCATTGATTAAAGGTTGGCTCATGCCTCAATAATGTCACAGAGCACGGTGCCACTTGTAACCGTTTCGCCGATTACAGCGCTCAAATTAGAGATCACACCAGATCGATGAGCCATTAGTGGCTGCTCCATCTTCATCGCTTCCAGGACCATTACTAAATCGCCTTGCTCGACACTTTGGCCTTCGGTAACTGCGATTTTTACAACTGTGCCTTGCATTGGGCTAGTAAGACCAACACCACCGGCACCGCCGGCCATCGCATCCTTTGCGCGATGTCGCTTAACTACTGGCTCTGGCGCATGTAACAAGATTTCAAAGCGCTTGCCATTTATTTCGGCCACTAAATGATCGGCTGCAGCTTTAGTTTGAGCTTCAAGCGGCAAAATCTTGAACTCAGGGATCTGATTCTTAAATTCTTTCTCAATGTAGCTGGTGTAAACCTTAAATTCTTCAGTGTAAGCAGGATCATCCAGAATAGCTTTATGGAAGGGAAGCGCTGTTGCCATTCCTTCAATCACAAATTCTGATATTGCGCGACGGGCACGAGAAATTGCTTCGGCTCGAGTAGCACCTGTAACTATTAACTTAGCTAGCAATGAATCAAAGTTTCCAGTGATGGCATCGCCAGCACGGAAACCGGTGTCAACACGTACACCTGGGCCAGCCGGCAAAATCATCTTGGTGATTCGACCAGGCGCCGGTAAAAATGAACGCCCTGGATCTTCGCCATTAATTCTAAATTCAATTGAGTGTCCACGAACAATGGGATCGCCATAACCTAGCTCTTCACCCATTGCGATACGGAATTGTTCGCGAACTAAATCGATTCCGGTTACTTCTTCACTAACTGGATGCTCAACTTGTAAACGAGTATTTACTTCCAAAAATGAAATAGTTCCATCGACACCAACTAGGAACTCGCAAGTTCCGGCACCGATATAACCTGCCTCTTTCATGATTGCTTTCGAGGCTCGGTAAAGCTCTTCATTTTGCGCGGCAGATAAGAATGGAGCAGGTGCTTCTTCAACTAACTTTTGATGGCGGCGTTGCAATGAGCAGTCGCGGGTACTGATTACTGCGGTATTGCCAAACTTATCTACTAGAACTTGGGTTTCTACGTGGCGGGGCTTATCTAGATAGCGCTCGACGAAGCACTCACCGCGACCAAAGCCAGCAATCGCTTCACGAACTGCAGATGCAAAGGCTTCCGGAATTTCTTCCATCGAAAATGCAATCTTTAGCCCTCGTCCGCCACCACCGTGAGCCGCTTTAATTGCAACAGGCAGCCCATGTTCTTTTGCGAAAGCGATAATTTCATGATGGTTATCAACTGGATCGGCAGTGCCGGCAACAAGTGGGGCGCCAGCTTTAGCCGCAATTTTGCGAGCTGAGACCTTATCGCCCAGAGCGCGAATTGCAGCAGGTGGGGGACCAATCCAAATTAATCCAGCATCTAGAACTGCCTGAGCAAAATCGGCATTCTCGGATAAGAAACCATAACCAGGATGCACGGCATCTGAACCGGATTGCTTTGCAACGGCAATTAGCTTTTCAATATTTAAGTAAGTTTGAGCTGCCGTAGTTCCGCTCAGTGAATAAGCCGAATCAGCTAATTGAGCATGCATAGAGTCGCGATCAGTTTCGGAATAAACCGCGACACTTTCAATACCGTGATCGGCGCATGCCCGTATAACTCTAACTGCAATCTCGCCTCGGTTGGCAATTAATACGCGCTTCATCCGAGCTCCTTAACTTGCGGCCAGGTATATCCAAGTTCACTCATTGCAGCGCGCAAGAAGGGCATCGATATGCCAACCACATTTGTGTAGTCGCCTTCGATACTTGGAATAAATGGAGAGCTAAAGCCATCTAAGGTAAAACCACCTGCAACATGCAGAGGTTCTTCAGTTGACACATAATCAGCAATTTCCAGATCGCTCATATGAGAGAAAGTGACTTTGGTTGTAACTCGATCAGAAATTTCACGATCTTTACTGGTGTCGATGATGCAGTGGCCAGTGTGCAATAAACCAGAATTTCCGCGAACTCGACTGGCACGCTCTATTGCAACATCAGCTGTGCCAGGTTTTCCTAAAGATTTACCATCAAACTCGAAGGTCGAGTCGCAAGCGATAATTACCGCGTCGCCCGTAATCTGTTCGCGAACCGTATGCGCTTTAGTTATCGCTAGTGCAATGACCATGTCGGCAGGTGACATTGCGTTAAAGAAATCAGTTTCTTCATCTACGTGACTTACGATTATTTCGGGTTTAAGGCCAGCAGATTCGAGTAACCGCTTACGCGAGGTCGAGGCAGATGCCAAAATTAGCCTAGTCACCTTAGAAATTCCGTCCTGATCCGAATTTAATTTGCTGGGGCAGGGGAGTGCGAAGTATCGGCATCGCCCAAACGCTGCGCTTTACAACCGGCTTTAACTCTTCGCGTTTATGGTTTGCTAGAGCTAACTCGATGGCCGCTAATTCATCGGCTGAGGGGTGGCCAGAGATAACCGTAAAACTAACTTCCTTCATTGGTAATTGACGCTTCGGAGTCATTAGAGCGGGATATTTCCGTGCTTACGAGGGGGCAGGGCATCGCGTTTGGTTTTTAAAGATCGAAACGCCTTGGTGATGTATTCACGAGTTTGATTTGGTTCGATTACTGCATCTATATAACCGCGTTCGGCTGCTAAATATGGATTAGCCAAAGTCTCGTTATATTCAGTAATTAGCTCTGCCCGCTTACCTTCCGGATCTGCCGCATTCTTTAATTCGCTGCGATAGAGAATATTTACGGCGCCTTGCGCGCCCATCACTGCGATTTCAGCACTTGGCCAAGCTAAGTTGATATCTGCGCCGATATATTTTGAGCCCATCACGATAAAGGCGCCACCGTAAGCTTTACGGGTAATCAATGTAACTAGAGGCACCGACGCTTCCGCATATGCATAAAGCAATTTGGCGCCGCGACGAATGATACCATCCCACTCTTGTTCAGTGCCAGGCAAGAAACCAGGCACATCAACCAATGTGAGAATTGGAATATTAAAAGCATCGCAGAACCTAAGAAAACGAGCTGCTTTTTCGCTGGAGTTAATATCTAACGTGCCCGCTAGTTGCTGTGGTTGATTTGCAATGATGCCAACAGATTCGCCTTCAATGCGTCCAAAACCTACAACGATATTTGGGGCATATAGTGAATGAACTTCTAAGAACTCACCTTCATCAAGCAGAGCTTGAATCAAAACCTTCATATCGTAAGGCTGGTTTGGACTATCCGGAATAAGCGTATCTAACGCGTTATCGGTTAACTTCTTTTCCAAACTTTCAGTTGCAGGTAAATGTGGCGCGCCATCCATATTGTTACTTGGTAGGTAAGAAAGAAGTGCCTTGACATAATCAATTGCATCTTCTTCATTCTGCGCCAAATAATGTGAATTACCAGTCTTGGTGTTATGAGTGTGAGCTCCACCTAGCTCTTCCATGCCAACTTCTTCACCAGTTACCGTCTTAATGACATCGGGTCCGGTAATAAACATATGAGAAGTTTCATTAACCATCACGGTAAAGTCTGTAAGCGCTGGCGAATAAGCAGCGCCACCTGCACATGGCCCGAGAATCAATGAAATCTGCGGAATGACTCCAGATGAGCGAGTATTTAGGCGGAAGATTCGGCCATAACCGCTAAGAGCAGAAACTCCCTCTTGAATTCGGGCGCCGCCTGAATCGCTGATTCCGATAAGTGGCATGCCATTCTTTAGGGCGTATTCCATAATCTTGACGATCTTCTCGGCCATTACTTCGCCGAGGCTGCCACCCATAACAGTGAAATCTTGGGAGAAGAGCGCGATATTTCGATTATCAATAGTGGCGATACCAATAATTACACCATCGCCATACGGGCGATTCTTCTCCATGCCAAAATGCACAGAGCGATGACGAGCAAACTCATCAAATTCGGTAAATGAACCAGCATCAACGAGTTTTTCAATTCGTTCATGCGCAGTCATCTTTCCTTTAGCGTGCTGTTTTTCAATAGCACTGGCAGATCCAGCATGAACGGCTTCATTAAGGCGATTGCGAAGATCTTCAATTTTTCCGGCGGTAGTATGCAGATCTGGCTTCATGCCCCTACGGTACTAGTTATGGAGGTCGAAATGGTTCGCGAAGCACTAAATGAGAGTGCGATCAACGCAACATTGCACGACAGTTACTGGCGAGTAAGTGTTTTCGAAAGCGTAACATCGACACAAACGGAACTTTCAACGAAAGAAAATCTTAAAAACGGAGATGTCTTTGTTGCCGAATATCAAAGTGCAGGACGTGGCCGCTTAGACCGAACTTTTGATGCGGAGAAATCTAGCGCTCTTCTATTCTCGCTTTATTTCGAACCGAAGCGAAGTAAATCAGAGTGGAGCGCAATACCCTTGCTAACCGGTTTAAGTTTAATTAATGGGTTAACTAAGTTAGATGAAAAATTAGCGGCAAAACTTAAATGGCCGAATGATTTATTGGTTGGCGAAAAGAAAGTTGCTGGAATATTAGTAGAAGCAAAAGAGAGCGGCGTAATTATTGGTATCGGCCTAAATGTTGAAATGAGTAAGGATGAATTGCCGGTTGAAAATGCAACTTCACTTGCGATTGAAGGATTTTCAGAGTTTGATCGAAATAAAATATTGCCAGCTCTGCTAAAGAGCATTGCGTTTACTTTTGGCTTGTGGGAGAGCGGCTCTAGCCTGCCTTTCGAGCAGTACCGCCAAGCCAGTTCCACCTTAGGCAAAGAGGTCGAGGTACATCTGCCATCTGGACAGATTCTGAAATCTCTGGCGGTGGGCATTAGCGAGATAGGTGAGCTGCAATTAGCCGACGGAAACCGAGTTAACGTAGGCGATGTGATTCACATACGATAGGCAAGTGAAATCGCCCTTCCCCAAAGTCGGAATTATTGGCGCTGGCCAATTAGGACGTATGAGTGCAGCACCTGCAACGGCGCTCGGGGTGGATCTATTGCTACTAGCCGAATCTCCGGACGATTCTGGTGCACAAGTCGCCAAGTATGAAATCGGTGATTATCGCGATCTTGCGCAAGTTCGCGAATTCGCGCAAAAGTGCGACCTGGTCACCTTTGAGCATGAGTTAATACCAATCTCAATTATAAGAGCGCTTGAAGCAGAAGGAATTAAGTTTTATCCCACTTCCGAAAGTTTTCTCTTTTCACAAGATAAAGCAGCAATGCGCGAGCGATTAGCGAAATATCCAGCGCCAAAGTGGCAAGTTGCTACTGATGCTGCTGATGTTTCTGATTTCCCTGTAATTGCAAAAGCGATTTCAGGTGGTTACGACGGTCGCGGGGTCTGGAAAATAAATTCTGCTTCAGAGTTAAAAGACTTATTGACTCAGAATCCCAAATTACTTATTGAAGAGTTAATCGACTTTGATTTTGAAATCTCAGTCATGGTTGCTCGTTCGCCTCATGGTCAAGCTGCAACTTGGGCGCCTACTCAAACAATTCAGAGCGATGGCATCTGTACTATGACTATTGCGCCTGCTCAATTATCTACCGAGTTGAGTTTGAGCGCCCAAGAAATGGCGCTCAATATTGCAGCGGATATTAAGTTAGTTGGCGTTATGGCAGTTGAAATTTTCGTGAAGGGCAATGATCTATTTATCAATGAGTTAGCAATGCGCCCACATAATTCCGGTCATTGGACAATTGAGGGTTCAGCAACTAGCCAATTTGAGCAACACTTGCGCGCAATCCTAGATCTTCCGCTAGGCGATACTTCGATGGTTGCTGACTACGCAGTTATGGGAAACGTTCTAGGTGGCGAGAAAACCGATATGTATCGACCATATCTACATCTCATGGCGCGCACGCCAAAGTTAAAGATTCATCAATATCGAAAGGATGTTAAGCCTGGTCGTAAGATTGGCCACGTCACTTTAATTGGCGAAAACCTCGTAGAATTAACTACAGAAGTTCAGCATGCGATTGACTATATGAGCGGAGTTATCGATGAGTGATGTTGCAATCATCATGGGATCAGATTCTGATTGGCCGGTAATGGAAGAAGCCGCTCTTGTCTTAGATAAATTTGGTATCTCATATACGGCATCTGTCGTATCTGCTCATCGCATGCCGCTTGAGATGGTCGAATTTGCTCAAGGCGCAAAAGCTGCTGGCGTTAAGGTAATTATCGCTGGCGCGGGCGGGGCTGCCCATTTACCAGGAATGGTTGCCTCACTCACAACGCTTCCTGTAATCGGGGTACCCGTGCCGCTAAAGAATCTAGATGGCATGGATTCCTTGTTATCCATCGTGCAGATGCCAGCTGGAATTCCAGTCGCAACAGTCGGAATTGGTAACGCTAAGAATGCTGGAATTTTGGCCGCTCGTATATTAGGGGTTAGCGATTCTAAAGTTTCAGAATCACTAAGCCAGAACTTACTGGAAATTTCAGCAGAGGCTAAAGCAAAGGGTGCGAATTTAACTGCCCGCCGAAATCAAAAAACTGGGTTTTAATTAAAGCGCTGATACTCAATAGCTGGGCAACGATCCATCACCGTTAAAAGTCCGGCAGCCTGAGCTCTAGCAATCGCAGCTTCATCGATTACGCCTAATTGCAACCAGACCGCTTTTGCGCCGATGGCAATCGCTTGATCAACAACAGCGCCAACTAAGTTGGAATTTACAAAACAATCAACGACATCAATCTGAACCGGAATATCAGCTAAAGATTGATAGCCAACTTCACCATGAACCATCTCAGCTTTAGGGTGAACTGGGAAAATCTGATGACCTTTATCTTTGAGTAACTTGGAAACTCCGAAGGCTGGTCGATCTGGATTGTTCGCTAAACCGACTATGGCCCAATTTTTTAGAGCCAGAATCTGCGAGATCGTCTCGGCGGTATTCACAAGTAATGCAGCTCGTTAATTGGTGCGACCAAGTGCATGGAACTTCCATCCAGCAGCTCGCCATAATTCACGATCGAGCATATTTCGACCATCGATCACCATCGCGCCTTTGGTTAGCGCCTTTATGGCAACTGGATCTAATTCGCGATATTGCTTCCATTCGGTTAAGTGAAGAATCAAATCTGCGCCGGTTACGCATTCCTCAATTGATTCGGAAAAGCCTAAGTTTGGAAAACGCTTACGCGCATTCTCGATTGCTTTTGGATCATGGACAACGACATTAGCCCCAGCTGCATGTAATTGCGCAGCAATATCCAGGGCGGGGGAGTCTCGCACATCATCACTGTCAGGCTTGAAAGCAGCGCCTAAAACGGCAATTTTATATTGAGTTAGATCTTCAGATAAGTCTGCCCGCACTACATCGATAACGCGTTGGCGGGCGCGCAAGTTAATTGCATCAATTTCAGTTAAGAATTCCAGAGCTTGTTTTGCGCCAAGTTCTTCGGCGCGAGCCATAAAGGCGCGAATATCTTTAGGTAAGCAACCGCCACCAAAACCAATTCCAGCTTGCAGGAATCTATTTCCGATTCTTGGATCATAACCAATTGCCTTGGCAAGCACAGTTACATCACCACCTGCAGCCTCACATACTTCGGCCATCGCATTAATAAATGAGATCTTTGTTGCCAAAAATGAATTAGCTGCCACTTTTACCAATTCAGCTGTTGGTAGATCGGCGCGGATCCATGGAGTTCCAAGTGCTAAAACTGGTTCGTATACTTCTTTAAGCATGGCTTCGGCTTTGTCGCTAGTCACACCAACAACTAATCGATTTGGGCGCAAAGTATCTTCGACCGCAAAGCCTTCCCGTAGAAATTCCGGGTTCCAGGCTAAATCAGCTTGTGGTGCAGACTTAGCTAGCTCTTCTCGGAGAGATTGCGCAGTTCCGACCGGAACAGTTGATTTACCGACAACTAATGAGCCAGCTTTTAAGTATGGCGCAATTGCCGCAACTGAAGAACGTACATATGTTAAATCTGCAGCTAAACCATCTTTACTCTGTGGTGTACCCACACATACAAAGTGCATGTCAGCATCGGCAACTTGGGCAAAATCAGTAGTAAAAGTCAATCGACCAGATTTAACTTCTTCAGCTAACAGCGAATCTAAACCTGGTTCGTAGAAAGGTAGCTCGCCGTTGCTCAACTGTGCGATCTTGGCAGCATCGGTATCTACGCCCACGACTTCGAAGCCAAGTGAGGACATGCAAGCAGCATGTGTGGCCCCCAGATAACCAGTTCCAATTACAGATAGCTTCATTTTCAAGTTATTTACCTACTTTGCGCTCGGACATGAATTATCGGATGCTGTTTTTGTCTTGAATTTATCCACGATAGTAGCGCTCGGAGATGCACTCGCTGAGGCACTAGCAGACGGTGTCACCTTAACTTCATCAACAATTGGTTTATCGTTCTTTAAGCGGTCAAAAAGGTCAGGTGCCAGAACTTCATCCCAGAGAACAACCGAGCCAAGTCCTGCGACTCGAGCATTTGCATTTGAAAGTGGCACGGTAAGGGTTCGGACATTATTGGCAGATAAGTTCTTAAGCTGTTTACCTAGAGTCAAAAGATCGTTCTTATCTAGTTCTTCATCAGTAGTTACAGTTTTAATCGCAGCATTAAAGAAATTAACTAACTTGATTGGATTAAGCAGAGTTCCAGTGCTGCTTGCTTTACGCAGAACTGCAGACATAAATTCCTGCTGGCGTTCCATCCGGCCGATATCGCCACGACCATCAAAGTATCGAGTGCGCACATATTTCAATGCTTGCAAACCATCTAGAGTCTGGAGCCCTGCCTTTATGATTAAGTGAGATTTAGGATCGTTAATATCTCGCTTGACGCAAACATCAATACCGCCGAGAGCATCGATAATATTCTTAAAGCCAAGGAAATTAACTTCTATGTAGTGATCAATTCTTAGGCCAGTAGCACCTTCTAGAGTTGAAATCAAAAGTGGTGCACCGCCGAAGCTAAATGCCGCATTTAATTTATTGGGGCGCGCGGGGATAGTTTTCGTGCCATCAGTACTTATATGTTCCGGAATTGTGACAACTGAGTCACGAGGTAAAGAGATGATTACAGCGTTATCTCGCTTCTTGCTTATGTGAACTAATAACATGGTGTCGGAACGAGCACCGGCGGCAACTTCAGTTCCGCCCACCTTTAATTCTTTAATTTGCGCCCTAGTTAAACCGGCTCGGTTATCTGAACCAACCAGCAGGAAGTTCATCGCACTTGTTGGCTTATCAGGCCGGTTCTCTACATTGGCAAAAGCATCGATGCGATTGATAGCTCCGCTTACCCGACCCAGACCCAACCAGCCAATTGCCGAGAGAGCAACGATTCCAACGGAAATTGAGGTGATAGCTCGAATCGCACGGCTATGTTTACGAGTCGAAGACATGGCGAAAGCGTACTTGGACGATACGGTTTAGGGGCTATGGCGACATCACCCGATCAGAGATTTACCGAGTTATCTACCTCACCAGAGGTCTCGGTAATTCTGCCTGTCTTAAATGAGGCTAACCATCTGGCTGCTGCCGTAAATGCAATTCTTTCACAGGACTATCAAGGCGAATTTGAAGTGATTCTGGCAGTTGGTCCATCTAAAGATCAAACCTGGGAAATTGCTAATGGATTAGCCGAAGTTGATGCACGAGTTGTAGTTGTAGATAACCCAACTGGAAAAACTGCAGTTGGTTTAAATATCGCCCTAAGTAAATCAACGGCGCCGGTAATTGTTCGAGTTGATGGTCATGCCGAGATTCCAGAGAACTACATTTCGATAGCGGTTGGGCTCTTAAGAGAAACAGGGGCGGTAAATGTCGGCGGCTTGATGGGAGCTGTTGGAAAAACAAAATTTGAAAAAAGCGTGGCTCGTGCAATGCGAAGCCCACTTGGTGTTGGTGCCGCAAAATTTCACACTGGCGGCGGAGCAAGTGAAGTAGATACCGTTTACTTGGGCTGCTTTCTGCGCGAAGCATTGGTTTCGATTGGTGGCTTTGATGAACGTTTTATTCGAGCTCAAGACTGGGAACTTAATTTTCGTTTGCGCGAACAAGGCGGCAAAATATTTTTTGACCCAAGGCTTGAAGTAACTTATCGACCAAGACCAAATCTAACCGCACTGGCAAAACAATATTTTGAGTATGGCCGATGGCGTCGTGTGGTTTCACGTAAACATGCCGGGACAATTAATTATCGATATCTTGCTCCTCCATTTGCATTTCTCGGAACCATTGCATCTCTCGTGGCCGGGTCCTTAATCTCGCCATTTCTATTTATCCCAGCTGGGATTTATGCGGGATTTACGCTGTTAGCTGGCGCTCTATTGGGTAAGGGCATAATTGAAAAAATTATCTTGCCCTCAGTCCTATTTACGATGCAGATGTCCTGGGGCGCAGGGTTTATTACTTCGCCAAAGTCTTTAGTTCCACGGGATTGAAGATGAAACGCCTTTCCCGCCACCGACTCGTCGTGGCCCTATGTGCAACGCTTTTCGCCTCATTTCTTCCATCTGCCCAAGCTGATATTCCGAATCAGATTTCCTTTATCGGAAAAGGTTATGGGCATGGCGTAGGAATGAGCCAGTACGGTGCGCGTGGTCTTGCATTAAGAGGCGATACGGCAACTGCGATTATGAATTATTTCTTTCCAGGTAGCGAAGTACTGCCGCTGACTGATGATCAGATCCTGCGTATCAATGTGGGGCATCAATTAACTAGCGCTTCCGTCAAGAGCGATACCCCAGGTATGAATATGCAACTGCTAATTGGTGATGGCATTGAGCCACAATTTATCTCGGTGCTTGCCGCAAAAGATTCCGTGAAGTTATCTGTTGTCAATCAACAAGTTGGTATAACTACTAATCAAGTTGGTATTTCAACAATACATACCCCCGTTGAGAAATTAACTATCAGATGGAGCGGAACGAGATATTTAGCCGGAAATGATTCAATTCTTTCGCTAACGCATTCAAAGAAAACAGTTAAGTATCGTTATGGGCAGATGCAAGTCAAAGTTGTTAAGGATGCCAAACTCGGAAATCGTTTGGAAATTGTTAATCAAGTAAGGCTGCATGACGAGTATTTATGGGGGATAGGTGAAGTCCCATCTGCTTGGCCAGCAGCGGCACTTGAAGCACAGGCGATTGCATCCCGAAGTTATGCAATGAGTAAAGTTGGCAAGATTCAAAAGAGTTGTGATTGCGAGCTTTATTCATCAATTAGTGATCAGAATTTTGCTGGATACTCAAAAGAGGCCGAACCGCGATGGGGCTTGGTTTGGAAGGCGGCAGTTAATAGAACTGCCACATCTGAAACCACTGGCTTAACAGTTACTAGAAACCTGCTGCCCATTCGTACCTACTTTGGCTCTTCAACCGGTGGTGTTACGGAAACTTCCAAGAATGCTTGGGGCACAGATGTGGGATATACCTTCTCAGTGCCAGATCCTTGGTCAATTGATCCTAAGTTAAATCCGACCTTTGCCAAATGGAAGCGGGATATAGCCCAAAGTACTCTGGCAGCGGCCTTTAGCTTGCCTGATGTAGTTGCAGTACGGATATTGACTCTTAACGAGACGGGCACGGTAAAACTAGTTGAGGGTCGATCTAGTGCAGGTAAGAAAGTTAAATTATCGGGCGAAGCTTTTCGTAGCCGCAGTAAATTGCCTTCAACTTGGTTCTCGCTAGCTAGCGAAGAGTTAGTTAGCGTGCAGAACTGAGTTCAATCCGCCCCATGTGCCAGTACGCATTACAGCTTCAAGTGCACCAGTAATTGAATTACGGCGGAATAGTAAATTGCTGGCGCCTGATAGTGATGCTGCCTTTACGACTTCGCCATCTGGTAATAAAACTTTAGCCGCAGCAGTTACATAAGTTCCGGATTCAATTACGCAATTATCGCCCAATGAAATTCCACAACCAGAATTTGCGCCAAGCAAGCAATTTTCACCAATTGAGATTACTTCTTTTCCGCCACCGCTGAGCGTTCCCATAATTGATGCGCCACCACCAACATCGCTGCCATTACCTACAACAACCCCAGCTGAGATACGTCCTTCAACCATTGAAGTTCCAAGAGTTCCGGCATTAAAGTTTACAAATCCCTCGTGCATGATTGTCGTGCCACTTGCTAAGTGCGCACCTAAGCGAACGCGATCTGCATCTGCGATGCGAACTCCAGATGGCACTACATAATCAACCATACGTGGAAATTTATCTACGCCATAAACTGAAATATGGTCACCGGTTGCAGCCTTGATGCGAGCGCGCGTAATTTCAAAATCATCAACTGCGCATGGACCAACTGAAGTCCAAACTACGTTATTTAAAATTCCGAAGATGCCATCTAGTGATTGGCCATGAGGCTTTACTAATCTATGTGAAAGTAGGTGCAAGCGAAGATAGGCATCGCTAACTGATGCAGGAGCCACCGATAAATCGATTTCGATGCCAACAACTTCTCGGCGAATGCCGCGTGCTTGATCTGCTGTGGCTAGCGCTGCTAATTCAGCCGGGGTGGTTGCAGCTAAAGCTCCCAAAATCGGCGCTGGATACCAAGTATCGAGAACTGTGCCATCTTTTTCGCCGCCATTAATGACGGTTGCGATTCCATATCCAGATGCTAATTGCGACATGGGCCAAGCCTAGCCCCTATCCTTGCGGGCATGCGTATTGCCGTCTTCTGTTCTTCATCTCCGACCATTGATGCCAAGTACCAAGTCGTTGCTACCGAACTCGGAAATGCAATTGGTAATGAAGGCTGGGGGTTGGTATCGGGCGGCGGCCACATCTCGACAATGGGTGCGATTGCTCGCGGGGTTCGCGAAGTTGGCGGCCACACCATCGGCGTCATTCCCCAATCTTTAGTAGATATCGAATTTGCCGATAAGGAAAGTCATGAATTGCATGTAGTTAATTCAATGCGCGAACGTAAAGCAAAGATTGAAGATTTAGCAGATGCATTTATTACTCTGCCAGGCGGACCCGGAACACTGGAAGAATTCTTCGAGATCTGGGTTGGCCGCTTCCTAAAATTCCACGATAAGCCAGTTTTAATTCTTGACCCACATGGCGCTTATGCACCGCTGGTAACTTTGCTTGATCACCTTGAGGCAGAAGGATTTGTTAAACCTGGACAACGAGAATTAGTAATTTGGTGCGCCAGTGTCGAAGAAGCAATGGCGGCGTTGAAAAAGAAATGAGTCAATCAGAAATAAAAATCTCAATAAAAATTGCGGCCCCAATTGAGAAAGTTTGGGCAGCTATTGCAGATTGGGAGAGCCAAGGCGATTGGATGTTGCAGACTAGAGTTTGGGTTACTTCAGATATTCGCAGTGGCGTTGGCACTTCAATTAGTGCGCTAACTGGCCCACTAGTTAAATCTGGTTCTAAATTTGGACTGCTCGATAAAATGATTGTTACCAAATGGTCGCCGCCATATTTATGCGAAGTCGATCATGTCGGCAAAGTAATCAAAGGCTCGGGCGCTTTTGAATTAATCGATTCCACGCAAAGCGGTGAAGTAATGACCACCTTCAATTGGTCTGAAAGTATCAAAGCCCCGAAGCTGATTTTTCTAGCTATCTACCTGCCTACCTATCTAGGCGTGCGAATCTCGCTTATGCGGTTTCGGAGATCTCTCACCAAACGCTAGTAGCCTGTACTCCTATGAGCGCCTCGAAACCAGCCAAATCATTGGCCGATGTGCTCACTGAATTACCCGAAGAAGAGCGGATTATTCTCACTGCCCACCTATTGCGAGGGCTGAGTGCTCCCGAGATCGCTGAATTACTAGGGGTCCCAGAACGGGCAGTTTCATCCCTAATTGCCAGTGGCAAGGCTCGTTTGAGCGCTTTATTGGGGCTCTAACCCTTTCTCGACCCCATTCTTGATTTCAGTTTCACCCCCTTAATGCGAGATACTTCTCCCTCACACCCGCGTAAGATCTTTAAAGGAGTTCCAATGGCTGCCATGAAACCTCGTACAGGCGATGGCCCAATGGAAGTTACCAAGGAAGCTCGTTCGCTCGTTATGCGAATCCCGCTCGAGGGTGGCGGCCGGCTAGTTGTTGAAATGAATGCTGAAGAAGCCACCAATTTAAGTGCCGCGTTACACGCCGCAGTTGGGCTGATTAAGAAGTAGTAATCAGATAGCCTCACGCTCATGTCTCTACCAGCGCACTTTCCGGAGTTAAAGGCGATCCCAGCGGATCTTAAGTCCGCGCTATCTAGTGAAATTATCGCCCTAGGTTTTGCGCTCATCGAAAACTCAGACCCCAAGGCAGAGAAAGAATTTAAATTAGTTGGCTCAACACTTTTACTAAAAAGTATTGGCGAGACCTTCGAAATAGATATTTTGGATGAATTGAAATTCTTCGCGCCATCTGGAAAAGCTGGCGAATCTTTCGAACTACCTATCAGTGCCCCTGATGCAAAAGTTGAACGATTATTACTAGTTGGCTTAGGTGACCAGTCGCTCGCGGCTTTTCGTGCAGCAGGCGCCACTATTGGTCGAAAAGTAAAAGGTAAATCGCAGAGCATTACTTCTTTCTGTGCAACAACTGATGCGACAGCACATACTCATGCGATCTCGGCAACCATGGGCGCCTATCTCTGGAATTTAAAGAGTGGTCCAAAGCCGCTGAAACCAACTATTGCAATCTCTTCATCTGCAGTTGCGCTAAAACGTGCCGGTGCAATCGCGGCCGCAGTTTGGCGAGCGCGAGATTTAGTACATACCCCAGCAAATATTAAGACGCCGGCCTGGATGGCCAGCAATGCGAAAGCAATTGCGAAAGATCGCAATATTTCAATAAAAGTTTTAGCGGGCAAAGAATTAATTCCATTCGGTGGGTTAAATGCAGTTGGAAATTCATCACGCAAATCACCGCCCAGATTTATTGAAATTACTTATGCACCAAAGGGATCGAGCAATTGGCCACATGTTGTTCTAGTTGGCAAAGGAATCACCTTCGATACTGGTGGCTATTCCATGAAACGTCCTTACGACATGATGATGGCGATGAAGACCGATATGGCGGGCGCGGCGGCAGTTCTATCTGTGGTTAGCGCACTTCCAGAGTTAGCTCCTCGTGTGCGCGTAACAGCGCTATTAATGTGCGCAGAAAATGCGGTTTCTGCTACTGCACAGCGACCAAGTGATGTCATTACTCACTTTGGCGGGACCACGACAGAGGTGTTAAATACCGATGCCGAAGGCCGTCTGGTTTTAGCTGATGGATTGGCATATGCAGATCTAAAATTAAAGCCAGATTATTTAATCGATATTGCAACTCTGACAGGGTCGGCAACCCTTGGTCTTGGCCGTCAATATGCAGCTATGTATTCGCGTGATGCCAAATTAGTAGCGAAGTTATCTGAAATCGGGCTCGAGTCTGGCGATCGCGTATGGCAGATGCCGTTAATCGATGACTATGTTGATTCGCTAGAAAGCGATATCGCCGATATCAATAACACTGCAGATAAAGGTGATTACAACGCTGGTTCAGTAACTGCTGCGCTCTTCCTCGAGAAATTTGTGGGCGATCGCAAATGGGTTCACTTTGATATTGCCGGAACTGGTCGCAGCGAAGTAGATGCGGGCGAGAATCCCAAAGGTGGCACTGGCTTTGGCGTTCGACTGCTGACAACCTGGATCTGCTCTCTATGATTCCAGATCTATTTACCTATACCGAAAATTTTCATCCTGAGGATTTAGTTCTTGAGCATGCTCGTGCTCGCGGAGTTGAAGTAGGCGCTCATGACATCTCAGTCGGAACTGGCATTTATTTACAACAGTTGGCACATTTAATTTCTGCTCAGTCAGTTGTTGAGGTCGGAACTGGTTCTGGCGTCGGAAGTTTGTACTTATTGCGCGGAATGATCAAAGGCGGCACTTTAACCTCGATTGATGATGAGATTGAACATGCGCGAATTGCCAAAATGGCTTTCTACGAAGAAGAGATCGAAGCTGCTCGATTCCGCTTAATTACCAATCCAGTGATGGATGTATTGGCAAAGCTAACTGATCGCGCGTATGATCTAGTGATTTTGCGCCATGACCCAATCGATTTAACTTACACAATTGATGAAGCTCATCGCATTTTGCGCAGTGGCGGAGTATTAGTTATCGATTCATTCCTAGGTGGCGGCAAAGTGCCAGATTCAGCACAGCGTGATCCCAAGACTATTGCGCTTCGAGAGGCTGGGAAAAGAATTAAAAACAACCGTGACCATTGGCAGAGTTCCTTGCTTCCCGTTGGCGATGGTTTGTTGATCGCTACTAAGTTATAGGAAGATACTTCTATGCCTTCACGTAAGCCTGCTCGTATTTTTCGTCGCAAGCAAAATCAACTTATCTTCCTTGAAGATCTAGAGGAAAGCGCTTCGCAGAAACGAAATTTGCCGACTGCGACGTTAGTTGTTCTCGCACTAGTTGCCGGCTTATTAGGCGGAGTACTTGGGGGAGATGCCACAAAAGGCTTGATTTCATCGGGCGTAAATTTAGTTTCTTCGACATCGACGATCGAACGCAAACCTGATTCTGTAGCAGGGATCGCAGCTCGAGTTCTGCCATCTGTGGTTTCAATTGAAACTGTTACTAGTGATGGCGGTGGCACTGGTTCTGGTTTTGTGATCGATACAAATGGATATCTGCTAACCAACAACCACGTTGTTGCTGATGCGACGCTTATTAAGGTGATGCTAAATGATGGCCGTGAGTTCACTGCCAAAATTTTAGGTCGCGATGAGTCATATGATTTGGCAGTTCTGAAAATTTCCGCAACTGGTTTAAAGGCTCTGCAATTTGGCGATAGCGACAAAGTTCAAGTGGGTGATGCAGTTGTTGCATTCGGTTCGCCGCTTGGTTTATCTGGCACCGTTACTCAAGGAATTATTAGCGCTAAGAATCGCCCAGTAACAGCAGGAGATGATGCTGGCGCAAGTTCCTTTATTAGTGCGTTGCAGACAGATGCTGCTATCAATCCAGGAAATTCTGGTGGACCTTTAGTAGATGCAACAGGTTCGGTTATTGGCGTTAACTCCGCTATCGCATCGCTTGGCTCATCATTTGGTTCGCAATCTGGCTCGATCGGGCTAGGTTTTGCAATTCCGATTAACCAAGCTCGAAAGACCGCAGATCAATTGATCAAGAATGGCAAAGCTACCTACCCTGTAATCGGCGTAGCTGTTGATATGAATTACACAGGCGATGGAGCCCTTATCGCCAAGACAGCATCTGCAATTTTGGCGGGTGGCCCTGCGGCTAAAGCTGGCCTGCGTCCTGGTGATCTAATTATTGAAATTGATGGCAAGAAAGTGTCTTCACCTGAAGAGTTGATTGTAGAAATTCGAACACATAATGTGGGCGAAGAGGTAACCATCACTTATCTCCGTGGAGCCAAGAGTCGCGAAGCTAAGTTGCTGCTGGTGGCAGGTAAATAAAGCAACTTACCGAGATATAGGTAGGCTTACCTCATGTTCTTTGATCTAGGTGCAGGCGAGCTCGCCGGCTTAGCCATACTTGGCATGATTCTGGTAGGCCCTGAACGTTTACCTAAATTAGCAAGTGATGCAGCCAAATTCGTTAAGCGAGTTCGCAAGATCGCGAACTCTGCGACCACTGAGTTGCGAGAGAATTTAGGGCCAGGATTTGAAGACCTACAGCCAGCTGATTTAAACCCCAAAACATTTATTAAGAAGCAGATCAATGATGTTTTAGCTGAAGAAGATTCTCCGAATAAAGGAAAACCCACCTACGAAAGCAAGATAGATCCGGATTTAATATGAGCACACTTGATCAAGTAGCTGAAGCGCTAGCCAAAGTACAAGACCCAGAACTTCGTCGCCCAATTACCGATCTGGGAATGGTCGATCGAGTCGACTTTAAAGATGGCCGCCTGGAATTAAATATTTTGCTTACTATCTCAGGATGTCCAATGAAGGATCGGCTGCGTTCCGATGTTACGACAGCGGTTGAATCAATTGCGGGAGTCAACGAAGTAGTACTTACTTTTGGCGTTATGAATGAAGCGCAGCGCGATCATGTTAAATCAGTTCTTCGTAACGGTCGCGAAAAGTTCATCCCATTTGCTCAACCTGATTCACTTACTCGAGTTCTAGGTATTTCTTCGGGTAAGGGTGGCGTCGGTAAATCATCAGTAACTGCCAACTTGGCAATTGCAGCAGCCAATCGCGGTCTGCGGGTTGGAATTTTAGATGCTGATGTTTACGGCCATTCAATCCCGCGCCTAATGGGATTGATGGGACAGCGACCAACTGCAATCGATCAAATGTTTATTCCACTGGAATCTTATGGAGTAAAAACTGTCTCAATGGAGATGTTTAAGCCGGAACGCTCAGATGCAGTCGCGTACCGCGGACCCCTTTTGCACCGCGTACTCGAGCAGCTCTTATCTGATGCCTACTGGGGCGATTTAGATCTATTGCTTCTAGATTTGCCGCCCGGAACTGGCGATCTAGCGATTTCACTTGGTCAGTTGATACCTTCCTCGGAAATTTTAGTTGTTACAACGCCACAAATTGCAGCAGCTGAAGTCGCTGAGCGAGCAGGACGTATCGCTCATCAGATGAAGCAGCAGGTAGTTGGCGTAATTGAAAATATGGCGGCATTTCCATGTGCAGCTTGCGGCGAGATGATGTCTCTCTTTGGCGAAGGTGGCGGAGAAGAGACTGCAAAACGTTTATCGCTTCTAGTTGGCAAAGATGTACCAGTCCTTGGAAAGGTTCCGTTTAGCCCTGCACTTCGCGAAGGCGGCGATGCCGGAACTCCAGTTGTGGTTTCAGATCCCGAAAGTGATGCTGCAAAAGTATTTGAAGAGATCATTGCGCAGCTGATTGTGCGCCCTAAATCTCTAGTCGGCGTTCGACTTGGGTTGAGTACTTAACTTCTTCTCTAAGTCCGCAACTAAATCGGAAAGTTCACTACGCATAAAATCGCGCGTAGCAACATCTCCGATTGCGCTGCGCAAGCTAGCTAACTCGCGAGTTAAGTATTCGGTATCTGCAATATTGCGTTCATTCTGCGCACGATCTTCATTGCTCTGAATCCGGTCTCTATCTGCTTGGCGATTTTGCGCAAGCAGAATTAGGGGAGCAGCGTATGACGCTTGTAACGAGAGAATTAAGGTTAAGAATATAAATGGGTAATCATCCCATCGTAAATTGCTCGGCGCAGTGGTATTCCAAATAACCCAAAAAGCTACAAAGACGCTCATGTAAACCAAGAATCGCGCAGTTCCTAGGAAACGAGCGAAACTTTCAGAGAGGCGACCAAAAGTTTCGGGATCGTAATTTGGGCGAAGTGAGCGACTCTTACTGCGTGGGGTATCGAGTGCGTTACGACGTGCCATCTTTAACCCTCCAAATCTGTATTTACATTAATTGAGCTGCGAGAGAGATCGCGGTGATCATGTCGCCAATTCTCAGGTAGCAAGTGGTCAAGGACGTCATCGACGGTTACCGCACCCAATAAGCGTTCATTTGCATCGATTACGGGTAGCGATAAAAGGTTATAGCTAGCCAAGTATGACGAAACTTCATTCAAAGTCGCATCTGGGTTTAACCCTTGCGTATTTGTATCAACTATTGCGCCTAATAAGGTTGCAGGTGGTTCGCGCAAGAGCCGTTGGTAATGGGCAATTCCGATAAATCTGCCGGTCGGAGTTTCGAGCGGATGGCGACAGATGAAAATTTGTGAGGCTAGTGCAGGTGAGATTGCGCTTTTTCTAATGGCAGCTAGCGCTTCGGCAACTGTGGCATCTGCTGACATTACAAGTGGCTCGGTCGTCATCATTCCGCCAGCTGAGTAATCTTCATAAGTCATCAGACGTAGAACATCTTCAGCATCTTCAGGTTCCATCAATTCGAGCAGCGCATCTGCGCGCTCTTGACCTAACTCGCGCAGCAAGTCAGCTGCATCGTCGGGATCCATCTCGCCGAGCACATCTGCAGCGCGCTCACCTTCGAGTTCAGTCAAAAGAGCTACTCGATGGATCTCGTCCATCTCTTCTAATACATCTGCCAGACGCTCATCATCTAAACCTCGAGCAACTTCAACGCGACGTTTTGGCGCTAAATCTTGTAGCACCGTTGCTAAGTCGGCAGCGCGCAAGGTGCTTAACGTAGAAAGTAAATTTGTAACACCTTGATTAGGCTCACTGTTTGCAAAACCAGATAATTCTTCCCAGGCAACAGTTGAAGTAGGGCCTTTTCGGCGCAGACCACGAGACTTGCGCATAATGTGAACTTTTGAAATTAGCCAATCACCATTTCGGTTCTGCTCCATGGCCATATCTTCAACAATTACGTTTTCAGCACTTTCAATTAAAGTGATTGATCGGTCTAACATTTCACCAAGCACGAGAACTTCACCGGTGCGAACTTCAAAACGTCGCATATTTACCAGCCCCGTGATGATTACAGTGCCACTTTCAATAGAGGTAACACGGGTAATTGGCACAAAAACTCGGCGACGTAATGGAACTTCTACTACTAAACCTAGAATTCTTGGTTGCGCATTATTGGTGCGAAGGGTCGCCACAGCATCTCGCACCTTGCCGACTGGATCACCATTTGGGTCAAAAACTGCAGTTCCGGCTAATCGGGCGAGGAAGATTCGATTCAATGTGTTCCCGCTCATGGGCTAAGGGTAACGGCTTATTAGGTGGCCATGCGCGCTACCTTTAGCCAATGAGTCGTGATAGCGCAACAACTATGCCTGCCCGTGGTGATCAGATCCGCATGGCCGTTGGCATATTTGGGATTGGTACATCTGGCCCATTGATCGCAATGAGCGCTATGCCAATCTGGATACTGATCTTCTGGCGAAACTTAGGTGGATCAATACTTACAGCTCCCTTTGCAATTCGCCATCACCGCGACCGTAACGGCATCAAATGGGCAGCTTTTGCTGGCTTTATCTTGGCTCTGCATTTCGGGGGATTCTTTCTTGCAATGCGATACACCAGCGTTGCATCTGGCACAGCGATTGTTGCGCTTCAACCGATTTTTGCAGCGATCTTTGTAAAACTTTCCGGCCAACACATTCCATCTAAAGCATGGCTTGGAATGTGGGTCGCATTCATCGGCGTTCTGCTTATTTCGGGAATTGATCTGCAGATCTCTTTCCGTGCATTCATGGGCGATCTCGCTGCATTGATCTCCGCTGCACTTGCTGCTGGTTACATGATGGCTGGATCCCGTGCGCAACGAACCCTCGAAACAACTACTTACACAACGGTTTGCTATTTTGTTTGCGCGATCACTGCATTACCGATCGCGCTGATGAGCGGGAATCAACTCTTCAATTACTCAGCGAGAGAGTGGTGGATTTTAGTCGGCTTAATCGCAGGTGCTCAAATACTTGGCCACACAATGTTTAATTCAGCGTTAAAGCGAGTCTCGCCAGCAATAGTTTCGTTAATTGTTTTCTTTGAAGTTCCAGTCAGTTCTCTTCTAGCTGTTTGGTGGATGGGGCAGAAACCGCCAGTTGGAATTATTCCAGGCATAGCGCTAATTTTAACTGGATGCGCATTAGTGGTAATTAGGGGACGAGAATCAAATGATTGATTTACATACTCACACAACAGTCAGTGACGGAACTGATACCCCTGCCCAATTAGTTAACAAAGCGCTAGCGCAAGGTCTAGATACCTTGGCGATTACCGATCACGACGCTATAGCTGGTTGGCAGAGCGCCACCCAAACGCTAAGAGGCGCTCTAAAGTTGGTTCTTGGTGCTGAAGTATCTTGTTTAACTCATGACGGAATTAGCGTTCACATGCTGGGCCTGCTTTTCGATGGCGAAAACCAAGCGATCAACGATATGTTAGAAATTACTCGCGACGAGCGACTTCCTCGCATGCGAAAAATGATTGAATTAATGGCTGCAGATGGAATTCCAATCTCACTAGCTGATGTAGAAGCGGTAATGCCGATAGGTGCAACCATGGGACGCCCTCATTTAGCCGATGCGTTAGTTGCCAATAAAGTGATTAAAACAAGAGACGAAGCTTTCAATGGGCTAATTGATAATGGCTCAAAATATTATGTAGCTCATATGGCGCCGACCCCGGTTGATGCGATCAAAGCAATCAGATCAGCAGGTGGGGTAGCAGTAATTGCTCATCCATTTGCCTCATTACGTGGACAGATATTAAAGAGTGCCGACTTCCTAGAGTTAAAGGCAGCTGGATTAAATGGCATCGAAGTAAATCACCGCGACCAGAGCAATGAGGAACGTAGTAATTTATTAGAAATCGCACGTGATTTAGATCTAGTTATTACCGGTTCGAGCGATTACCACGGGACGGGTAAATTAAATTCGTTAGGCGAAAATGTCACAGATCCAGCAGAATGGGATCGCTTGGAATCTATGGCAAATGCCCGAAGGGTGGTAATAGTATGAGTATCGTCGAAGTCAGCGCCGTTACCTTTGCCATCCAGAGTTTTGTAACGCTATTTGTAATTTTTGATCCACCAGGTGCGGCGCCGATCTTTTTAGGTTTAGTTGCAGATCGGACTCCAAAGGAGCGACGAGGGTTAGCCATTCAAGCTGCCGGAGTTTCGCTCTTAGTGATCTCTATTTTTGCCATCTTTGGCCAATTAATTCTTGATTACTTACATATTTCCATTGCCTCATTGCAAGCTGCCGGCGGCTTGCTTCTCTTATTAGTCTCGCTGGAATTGTTAACGGGTAAAGACTCAGGCTCAACGCAGTCAAAAGATAAGAATGTAGCTCTCGTGCCACTCGGTACACCACTACTTGCCGGTCCTGGCGCAATTGTGGCAACCATGATTTTCGTGCAACAAGTTAAGAACACCGAACAAGCTATTGGCTTAGCGTTAGCAGTATTGGCTGTCCATATAGTAATTGCCTTAGTACTGATCTCTTCAACTACCATCCTCAAGGTAATTAAAGAGGCGGGCGTTAATTTGGTTGCTCGAATTGCAGGTCTGTTATTAGCGGCAATCTCTGTTCAGATGTTAGTTGATGCGATTCGGGCATTCATCGCGCAATGACCGAAAATGAATTAGGGCTCTTTTCGCCTTCCTCAATAACTTGGCGAATTCATTCTGATCCAGCCATGCTGATTGGTGGAATTAGAGCGCTCTTTCAGCAAGCACTTCATCCTCAAGCGATGGCGGGAGTCGCTGAGCATTCCAATTTCCGCGAGGATGCCTGGGGTCGTTTGCAACGTACCGGTGACTATGTCTCGACCTTAACTTTTGGAACTCCGGCAGAAGCTATTGCGCTAGCGGCACGGGTTCGCAAAATTCACGATCACTTAGGTTTAGCAGATCCCAAATTATTGCTCTGGGTTCATATGTCAATGGTTGATTCATTTCTCGACGTAGCTATCAGATCTGGAGTTAACCTAACCGCCGAAGAGCGCGATCAATATTTAAGTGAGATGGTTCTCTTCGCAGAATTAGTTGGAATTAAGGTCGAAGATGTCCCAAAGAACGTCGCTGAAATGCAGGATTATTTCAAAGAAATTTCCCCCGAACTATCCGCCAGCGATGATGCAAAACGTGCCGCACTTTTCTTGACCATTCCACCTCTGCCAAGCGCCGTTAGATTTGCAACGCCGGCAGCGCCTGCATGGGCAACCATCGCAGCGCTAGCTGGTTCAGCTCTGCCTAATTGGGCGCGCTCACTTTACGGCTGGCCAACTTTGCCTGGCCAGAAAATAGCAACGGATATTGCCATGATTGCCTTACGTAAAAGTTTGCTAGCTATCCCATTTGATGAGTTGCTTCCCCCAACTTTGGTTGAAGCCAGAATTCGTTGGGGAGTACCTGTCGCATGAGCACCCCGATAGTTGCAATCGCTAATTTTGCTGGCGGAGTCGGAAAAAGCACTCTTGCACATGCACTTGCTGTCGCTTGCGCTGAATATGGGAAGAAGTCGCTTCTAATTGATCTAGATAAGAATGGCGCGCTTACCTTTAAATTGGGTCTCGAACGAAGTCGCGAGAATATTGTTACTTGCCCTGAACGTTTCGACTTTAGACCGTACACGGCAAATGGATCTCTAGCAGAGCTGATTGCCGCTATTCCAGAGAAGTTTGATTTAGTAATTGTTGATACTCCAGCCTATTTTTCAACTGAAGTTGATGAGATATTTCAAGCTGCCAAGTTAATTCTGCTGCCTGTTCGCGAAAGTCTGCATTCACTTCGTGGCGCGCTCTCTGTCATGAAAGTTACATCAGCGCCATGCAAAGCGCTGCCACTTTTTGCGGTCGGAAGCTCCGAGTTGGCTAATGTGATCACCGCAGAACTTGAACTGCTAGATGGCGAAATTTTTATCGCGCCTGAAGTAATTGATGCAGAGCTTCAAACGGTTAGCGTTTTAACAAATGCCAAGAATTCGCAAGTTTCACAGCAATACCGCGATGCTGCTTATTCGCTATTAGAAGAGTTAGATATTTTCTAATCAGCGATACGTTTTGTACGTACTCGTTCGCGCTTTACTCGTTCCGGTCTTGCTGTCGCTGGCTCGCTTTTTGCAACCGCAGCCTTCGGAGCATCCGATTTCTTAGCTTTAGGTTTAGCGCTCTTTACAGATTCGCTCTTTTTGGCAACGCTCATTCGACCATTTGAACCTGCAGGAATCTTGAATTTGCTAAAGAGTGATTCAGAAGAAGAGTAAGTTTCTTCCGGCTCGCCGAGATTTAAATTTAGAGCGGTATCAATCATCTTCCAGCGAGCTAATTCATCCCAATCAACGAAAGTTACTGAGATTCCGTGTGCACCTGCGCGAGCTGTTCGCCCGATGCGGTGAACATAAGTTTTTTCATCTTCCGGGCATTGGTAATTAACCACATGGGTAATGCCATCAATATCGATTCCTCTAGCAGCAACATCGGTTGCAACTAGAACATCTGACTTTCCGGCCTTGAAATCGTTTAGTGCTTTTTCACGTGCGCTCTGCCCTAAATCACCATGAATTGTGGCTGATCTAAAGCCACGCTCTAGTAGGTCATCAGCTGTTTTCTGACAGGTGCGCTTGGTGCGACAGAAGACAATCGTTGGGCCACGGCCATCTGCTTGCAGAATGCGGGCCAGCATCTCAATTTTATCTAGCGCATGCGCGCGAACGACATGTTGTTCAATCCTTGAAACAACCGCGCCTTCATCTTCATTATCTTGAGTACGAATATGAACAGGCTGATTCATAAAGCGACGAGCAAGAGCGATGATGTCACCAGGCATGGTTGCCGAGAAGAGCATGGTTTGCTGGCGATTTGGGGTACTTGTGAAAATCTTCTCAACATCAGGCAAGAATCCGAGATCTAACATCTCATCTGCCTCATCGAGAACTAGTCGAGAAATATTCTTAAGTTTTAACTGTCCTTGACGGTACAAGTCGAGCAATCGACCAGGAGTACCAACTACGATTTCAACGCCTTGTTCAAGTGCTTCAATCTGTGGTTCGAAAGCGCGACCACCATAAACAGCAGTAACGCGAATTCCGCGATTGCCCACTAGCTCGGAAATATCTTTTGTGACCTGTACACATAGTTCGCGGGTAGGAACTACGACAAGCGCTTGAGGCTGGCCTTTGAATTCAAGGGTTTCCCACTCAACATCAAGTGGCGCAATAATTCGTTCAATAATTGGAATACCAAAGCCAAGTGTTTTACCAGTACCTGTTTTTGCTTGACCAATAACATCGCCATCAGAAAGTGCAATTGGAAGCACTGCTTCTTGAATTGGAAACGGTGAAGTAAAGCCGTGCGCGTTTAGCGCATCAATGGTTGATTTACGAAGAGGTAGATCTGCGAAAGTTATAGACACGTTAAAGGGAGCCGAAACCGACGCGACGCTCGGTTTGTTCACCAATCTCTACAAAACCAATTCGTTCGGCAGGAACCACAATGGTGCGGCCGCGAATATCGGTTAGAACTAGGGGAGTTCCGGCGCTAATCGCAGCGCTCACTGCGGCTGAAATATCAGCAGGAGTAGATGGGCTCTCGAAGGATAGGTCGCTACTTACATTCGCAACAGCGATGCGGACCTCAGACTTTTGAGCGGATTCACTTTTCTTTGTAGCCATGCCTGCAATCCTATTGGATTACCTCAGTTGTTGCCTAACGGGAAACCCGAGATGCCTCGCCACATAAGACTTTCGACTAAACGTGCTGCTTGTTCGCGAGATAATTTGCTGTCGCGATCTAGCCAGTGACGTGCGCCTACTTGAATTGAACCAATCAGCGAAACACCAAGCAACATTGAAGCTTCTTGTGGCAGGCCGGTCTCAATCGAAATTACGGCACTAATTGCCGCCGCGCAATCGTAAGTCATTCGAATTAAACGCTCATGAACTGCTGGTTCAACATTCATATCGCTTTCAAATAGAAGGCGGAATGCTTCTCCTTCGCTTTCAATGAAATCAAAGTAGGCATCTACGGTTGCTCTGACTCGATCTGCATTTTCAGTGTGCGATGCGATAGCTCGTTGAATTTGAAAGACTAAAGAATCAATATGCAGATCTAGGACCGCTAGGTAGAGCTCTAATTTTGAAGGAAAATGTTGGTAAAGAACTGGCTTGCTAACACCTGCGCGATCGGCAATTTCGTCCATGGCAGCGCTGTGATAGCCGGCAGCGGTGAAGACTTCAAGTGCAGCTGCCAATAACAGCGCTCGCCTTTCATCACGGGGCAAGCGAGATTTGTTATCGCGGGTATCTGGAGTACTCATTGCGCCAATGCTAGAGGCAAAATATAGAAAATACACCTATCTTCAAATCGCGAATCCTTTGCAATTAGCAACCTTTCGGCTGCTAGGGCAGAATAGATGTAGTCCACAGCAACATTTTTAATAGTAAAAAGGCGAGCACTATGAAGATTCCACCACTGGTAGAGCCAGGCCGTGCATTAACTGTCGATGAAGTACGTCGATATAGCCGCCATTTGATAATTCCCGATTTGGCAATGGCTGGCCAAGCTCGGTTGATGAATGCAAAGGTGCTCTGTGTTGGCGCAGGTGGCCTAGGTTCACCTGCTCTTATGTATTTAGCTGCAGCAGGTGTCGGCACAATTGGCATCGCTGAATTCGATACCGTTGATGAATCAAATTTGCAGCGCCAAATCATTCATGGTCAATCTGATATTGGGAAAAGCAAAGCCAAGAGCGCTCAAGAGAAGATCTCTGAAATCAATCCATATGTAAATGTAATTCTTCATGAAACTCGTTTGGACACTTCAAATGTTATGGAGATTTTTGCCCAGTACGACATCATCGTCGATGGCACCGATAATTTTGCCACCCGTTACTTAGTCAATGATGCTTGCGTTCTTTTAAAGAAACCTTATGTATGGGGTTCGATTTACCGCTTTGATGGTCAAGCCAGTGTCTTTTGGGCAGAGTACGGACCTTGCTACAGATGCCTTTACCCTGAACCACCACCTCCAGGAATGGTGCCAAGTTGCGCAGAAGGCGGCGTGCTTGGAGTTCTCTGCGCCTCAATTGGCTCGATTCAAACAACTGAAGCAATTAAAGTTATAACTGGTATTGGCGAACCGCTTGTGGGCTCCTTGATGATCTACGACGGTCTTGAGATGAGTTATCGCAAGATTAAAGTTCGCAAAGATCCTAACTGTCCTATCTGTTCAGCAAATCCAACTCAGACAGCGCTACTACCTGATTATGAAGCCTTTTGTGGTGTCTTATCTGATGCCGCCGAAGTTGCGGTTAAAGATTCGACTATCTCGGTCACAGAACTTAAGAGCAAGATTGATAACGCTGAAAATTTCTATCTTATTGATGTGCGCGAACCAAGTGAATTCGAAATTGTTCGGATTCCAGGTTCTACTTTGATTCCTAAACAAGGATTCTTAGATGGCTCTGCACTTACAAATCTGCCACAAGATAAACCAATCATTTTGCATTGCAAATCCGGTGTCCGCTCAGCTGAGTGCTTAGCAATTCTTAAAGGCGCTGGTTTTACAGATGCCACGCATGTAAGTGGCGGGGTTATTGCTTGGGCAAAGCAGATCGATAACTCGTTGCCGGTGTATTAATGAGTAAACCTTTCGCCGGCTACCGAGCTCTATTGGTTCATGCTCACCCAGATGATGAGACGATCAATAACGGTGCCACGATGGCAATGTATGCCGCACTTGGCGCTGAAGTTACTTTGATTACTTGCACTCGTGGCGAAGAAGGCGAAGTTCTTGTTCCTGCGCTCTCGCATCTGGCAGCCCAAGAGAGCGATAAGTTGGGCGAGCATCGCGAAATCGAATTAGCTGATGCAATGAAAGCGCTAGGAATTTCAGATCACCGTTTTCTGGGCGAAGGAAAAGTAAAGTTTCGCGATAGCGGAATGATGGGAACTGAGCCAAATAATCGCAGCGATTGTTTTTGGCAGGCAGATTTAGATACTGCAGCGAAGTTATTAGTCGATGTAATTCACGAAGTTAAACCGCATATCTTGATTACCTACGATGAAATAGGTGGATATGGTCACCCAGACCATATCCAAGCTCATCGTGTGGCTATGCGAGCAGCTGAATTAGCCACAAAGTGGCAGATTCCTAAGATTTACTGGAATGCAATGCCCAAATCAATATTGGCAAATAGCATCGAAGCCATGAAGGAAGTTGGTTCTGACTTCTTCGGCGCCGAAAGCGTCGATGACTTGCCCTTTGCAAAAGCTGATGAATTGGTAACCGCTGTGGTTGATGCCAATGATTATGTTGATGCCAAGATGGCAGCCATGAAAGCTCACGCAACTCAAATCGAATTAGATGGGCCCTTCTTTGCTCTCTCTAACCACCTAGGGCTGCAGGTCTGGGGAAATGAGTATTACTCATTAATTAAGGGCGAGGCAGCTGCACCATTTAATAGCGATGGCCGGGAAACTAATTTATTTGCCGGGGTATCATTTTCCTAAATGAAGATTATCCAAGCGGTTATTGTGGGCGCATTATTAGGAGTAAGTGCAACACTTCTTCATCTACTAATTTTTCCAATCGGATTACTTTTCGCTCTGATCGGCTCACTTATTGGTATCTGGGCACTAGGTCGAAGTTGGGGCCATCGTAAATTTAAATTAATAGCAGCGGCTGCTTGGATTTTTGTCGTTGTGCAAGGAGCCTCAATGGGGGTTGGTGGCGAACTATTAATTCAAGGTGATCTAGCTGGCTCGCTAGTAATTCTGCTGGGGATGTTGGCAATAGTTATTGCAGTTCTCTTACCTATTTAGCGGTAATCCCATTCTTGACCCTCGGCGGTATCGTTAATTATCAGCCCGGCGCTTTCTAGCTCAACTCTTAGCCGATCGCTCTCACTCCAGTTCTTGGCATTTCGAGCGCTCTCTCTTTCTGCCAAGAGTTTTGCTAACGCCGCAGATAACTCGGGTACCACAATTTCGCGTCCCAAATCGAGTGCTAATACTTGATCGGCGAAGGTAAAGATCGCGGATTTCTCAGCCAAACTCAGCTGCGTATCTTTTTCAATACTACGCAAACGCTGAATTACGCGAGGGGTATCTAAATCGTTATTTAGGGCTTGCAAGATCTGCTCATCTGCAACCGGCTGACTTGATGCGCCAAAACCATTTCGCCGCCAACGCTTTAGCGTGGCATTAGCAGCTGCAATAGCTGCCCAAGTCAGATCCATCTGAGATCGGTAGCGATTTTCTAGTAAACATAGACGTAGCGATAATGGATCAAATCCCCGCGCTGCGATATCGCTAAGTAGAACTACATTGCCGCTGCTTTTAGCCATTTTGCGACCTTCAAAGAGTAGGTGTTCGCCGTGCACCCAGAGCTTTACCGTCTCTTGATTAGTCACAGAATTAGTTTGAGCGCGTTCATTTTCGTGATGCGGAAAACGCAGATCTATTCCGCCTACATGGATATCAATATTTGAACCTAAGAATTCAAGTGACATCGCAGAGCATTCGATATGCCAACCTGGAAAACCTACGCCCCAAGGTGAATCCCAGACCATCTCAGTTCGATCCGCGGCAATTTTCCAAAGCGCCCAATCGGCATGGAATCTCTTGCCACCTTCATCTGTATATTCATAGCGATGACCAGGCTTTAGATCACTTAATTTATTTCCGCTTATAGCCCCGTAAGTTGAGTAACTATCGGCTGCAAAATAGACAGTGTCATCCGTTCCGACGTAGGCATTATTTAACTCAATTAACTTCGAAATTAAATCCTGCATCAGCTGGATAGATTCGCTAGCCCGCGGATACCCATTAGCTGGCTTAATATTAAGAAGCGCTAAGTCGTTATGAAATTTCTCTTCATATTTACGTGCAATTTCAAAAGGATCAATCTGCTCTAGCTTTGCTTGCAGAAGCATCTTGTCTTGGGGATTTACATCTTCAGCCATGTGGCCAACATCGGTAATGTTCTGAACTAAATTAACTTTCTTGCCATTTAATTCAAGGGTGCGCCGAATTAAGTCCGAAAGCAGGAAAGTACGTAGATTGCCAACGTGGGCATCACGATAAACAGTTGGGCCACAGCAGTAGATAGTTATTTCATCGGAATCGCTGGAAATGCCTTTAACAACTCGGCTTTGGGTATCGTAAATTTTCAACATAATTAAGTTAGCTCCAGGTAGGTATATTCATGATGAAAGTTAAAGCCCAGCGATTCGTAGATGTCGATGGCTACTTCATTCTTTGCTTCCACCTGTAGAACTGATTTTGTAGCACCCTGTAACAAGCCCTCATTGATTGCAGAGGCCACGATTGCTTTGCCAAGACCTTGGCCTCGAAATTGCTCAGAGACAAATACCCGAGTTAAAGAACTCCAGCCCTCAGATAGTGCAATTCGCGCGGTGGCAATAACCTCTGCGCCAGATCGAATACCAAGATATCTAGCGGGGCAACCGTTTAATATTTTCTCTACTCCAGGTATGGCTGGCGTATTTAGCCAGGCTGTCGTAGGTGTATCAGTAACTTCCAGAGTTAATCCAGTTGGAATATTAACTTCAAAGCTCTGCAAATCTGCAACCATAGTGTTTGCTCGAATCAATTCGGTTGATCCGAGTTCAATTAACTTACTTTGCAATTCATCCCAAGTCGGTATCGCCAAATGGAAAATGACTGGCAAGTTACGACTACGGTAGAAGTTTTGTGCAGCAGCCAAATTCTCTTCGAAATTATTTAAGCAACCTGCCTCGAGTGCGCCCTTAAGGGGAAGAACTGAGTTAGCTCTATTGGTGACTCCGTTTGCAGCCCGCAAAAGCCAGCCACCAAATTCTTCCGACTCGATGGCAGGCCAGGTGGCATTACATATGCGATCGAGTTCAAGTACACGAAGGGTCAGGGGAGCGCCTTTGCCGGCAGCTGATGGACGGCTAATAACCTCGCGCCAATAGGCAATTAATTTAGGATCAAAGTTTTTCTCATTGCCGTGTCGATCAATCACGGTATTGGCCGAATTAAGTTGGCCGACGACATCGCGGTAGCCGCCTTCGGGGTCATGCAATCTGATGGAGAAGCGCTGACCAATCCGATCTAGCGGTAGCGGTTGCGTCTCCATGGCTTAACGATAATCGTCCCCCTGCAACTCGCCTCTTGAAAACAGGAACTTTTATGCGCTGTAAATGGAACTCAACTAGAGCTTTTGCGTTATGAAGAGCCAGCCTGGGGCTCTAGGTATTACTATTAGACCAGCCACTAAGCGGCTGCCGCTTACCAACTGGAGGAATCTCGTGACTTATGTAATTGCCGAACCATGTGTCGATGTGAAAGATAAATCATGCATCGAGGAATGTCCGGTCGATTGCATCTACGAAGGTTCCCGCATGCTTTATATCCAGCCAGATGAGTGCGTGGATTGCGGCGCCTGCGAACCAGTTTGCCCAGTTGAAGCTATCTATTATGAAGATGATGTCCCTGCGCAGTGGAATCAGTTCGGCAAAATAAATACTGAATTCTTCGTCGAAATCGGTTCTCCTGGTGGCGCCAGCAAAGTTGGTCAAACCAATACTGACCATGCAACAGTGGTCGCACTTCCTGCCAAGTCCGAGTAGAAACTCTCTAACCTGAAGCTGCCAGATTTCCCTTGGGATGCCTTAGCTCCTTTTGGTGAAATCGCTCGATCCCACCCAGGCGGCATCATTGATCTATCTCAGGGAACCCCGGTTGATCCAACTCCGGAATTTATTCAAGCCGCCCTTCGCGAAAGTTCAAATTCTCCAAGTTACCCAGTTACCGCGGGCACCCCTGAATTGCGAGCAGCAATATCGAACTGGGCTAAAGATAAATTAAATGCCACGGGAGAATTTGATGTTCTTCCATTGATTGGTTCTAAAGAGTTAGTCGCCTGGTTACCAACTATTTTGCAATCAAAATCTGTAAATTTTCCAGAAATTGCATATCCAACTTATCGAGTTGGTGCGATTGTGGCGGGCGCTGCTGAGGCGGCTGTAGAAATCAGCCCGCAAAACTGGCCTAAAGCCGACTTAACCTGGGTTAATTCACCTGCCAATCCGACTGGGCGAGTGCATAGCGATGATGAATATCTCGCAGCGATAGCCTGGGCTCGAAATAATAATTCGATTCTAATTTCAGATGAGTGTTATCTCGATTTTGGTGACACTGCTCAGCCAACTTCGATTCTGCAATACACCCAAGGCGATAACCGAAATATTCTGGCAGTTCATTCACTTTCTAAACGATCATCTATGGCCGGCTACCGTGGTGCATTTTTAATCGGAGATAAAGATTTAATCGCCCGCATTCGCGAAGTACGAAAGCATGCAGGAATGATGGTTCCGCTGCCAATTCAAAAAGCGATGAAAGTTGCCCTCAGCGATGAGAAGCATGTTGCCGAGCAGCGTGCTAGATATAACGCACGTCGAGCAAAGTTGGCACCTGCGCTAATTGCAGCAGGTTTCCAGATCGAATTTTCAAATGCCGGTTTATACCTTTGGTGCACTCGCAATGAGAGTGATTGGGATTCTGTTGCCTGGTTAGCAAACCTGGGCATTCTGGCAACACCAGGAAATTTCTATGGTCTACTGGGAAATTTACATATTCGCATTGCGATGACCGCAACGGATGCGCAGATAGATCAAGCTACTCAACGTATTTTCTCCGCAATTGACGAGTTGTAATGGCTGTCGGAATTCTCTTGGTTGGCGGTTTTGGTACCCGCCTAGCGCCATTGACCAGCAGGACACCAAAGCCGATGCTTCCTATTGCAAATTTGCCCGTAACTGAACATCAATTGCTATTGGCAAAAGCCGCAGGCATCACCAAAGTAGTGCTGGCTACTGCTTATTTAGCCGAGACCTTTACCCCATATTTTGGCGATGGCTCAAAATGGGGGATCGAATTAAAGTATGCCCTCGAAAACGAACCACTCGGCACCGGCGGCGCAATTCGTAATGCAGCTGAATTACTATTTCCTGAAATTTCTGCGAATGAACCAATTGTCATCTTCAATGGCGACGTTCTGACTCGTCACGATCTCGCAGCTCAAATTCAATTACACGTGGAAAGAAATGCTGCCGTGACGTTGCATCTAGTTTCCGTAGCAGATGCCAGACCATACGGATGTGTGCCTTTTGATGAGACTGGTCGAGTAACTGAATTCCTTGAGAAGATGGAAAACCCAATTACAAATACGATTAATGCAGGCTGCTATATCTTCTCGCCTCGCATCGCTCGTGATATTGAATTGGGAAAAGTTGTTAGCGTTGAACGCGAAGTCTTCCCAGAACTTTTGCGACGCGGGGAATTAATCCAGGCTTACTTAGATGACTCTTATTGGCTGGATATGGGAACTCCTAAAGCACTGCTGCAAGGGTCGAGAGATTTTGTTGGCGCTAAAGATTTTATAGTTGGTCAAAACTCAAAAATTTCTGAGAGCGCGAAAATAACTGGATCTACGGCAATAGGTTCGAATGTAAATATTGGGGATCATGTAGTTATTAGTGGTTCGATAATCAGAGATGGCGCAGTTATCGGTGCCGGATCAGAATTAACAAACGTCTTTGTTGAAACTGGCGCGGTAGTTGCTGAAAAAACTTCAGCCACTGTTGCATATTGCGCAGATGGCGCAGTGACTGCGCTAAATATCTAGAAACCCTCAACTAATACTTTAGTTTTTACGCTCAAAGAGCGCCCCATTTGCCCATTTTATTACGCTCGCGGGCTTGACTTAACGGTCTTACACGCGTGTAATTCACCTAAGAGAAGGCCACATGCCGTCAGGGCGGGGCCACTATTTATGTGGAGAGTTATTAATGCCGATTCGTCCAGCACAAAACCCTTCCTCCTCAGGTCCTGTAATTCAACTAGCCAGCGGCGAGAGCGTTGAGCTCTCTTGGCAAGAGCGCGCTTTATGCGCACAAACTGATCCCGAAGCATTCTTTCCAGAAAAGGGTGGATCTACTCGCGAAGCAAAGCGAGTCTGCTTATCATGTGATGTTCGCTCAGAATGTCTCGAATATGCCTTAGCTCATGATGAGCGATTTGGAATTTGGGGCGGACTCTCCGAGCGCGAGCGTCGTCGACTAAAGCGTCGCCCTGCTTAATCGGTTAATTTCGATTAATCAGGAAACCAAATAGAAACGCCAACTAACTATTATGGCGACTTCAAAATTTATCGATCCGTTTCACGTAACTGCTGTCGTTGTTTCACATGATGGTGCAGTTTGGCTACCTGAAGTTGTTGCGGCACTCTCTTCTCAAACTCGCAAAATAAATCAGATTGTCGCAGTTGATAATGGATCCAAAGATAAATCTGCGGCGCTCTTAAAAGCAGCAAAGATTCCAGTTTTATCAATGCCTCGAGATTCTGGCTTTGGCGATGCGGTCTATCGCGCGGTTGAGAAACTCCCCAAGTCAAATAATGAAAAGAATGAATGGATCTGGGTAATCCATGATGACTGTGCTCCGAAACCAGATGCACTAGAGAAACTACTAACAGAGTTAATTGATAGACCAAATGTTGCCATGGCCGGACCTAAGTTATTAGGTTGGCATGATCGCACTCACTTACTTGAAGTTGGCGTCAGTATTACAAATAATGGTGCCAGATGGACTGGTCTTGAAGCACATGAATACGACCAAGGCCAACACGATGGCATCCGAGATGTACTTTCAGTCAGCACCGCTGGTGCATTAATTCGCCGTGATGTCTTTATCGAGCTAGGTGGATACGACCCACAATTAGCGCTATTTCGTGATGATGTTGATTTTGGCTGGCGCATCAGAATGGCCGGGCACTCAATCATTGTGGTTACAGATGCTGTTGCTTTCCATGCCCAAGCGGCCGCGACTGAGCGCCGCACAATCAATGTCGACGGGGCTTTCCTACATCGACCCTTACTGCTAGATCGCAGAAATTCTGCCTATGTGCTTTTAGCTAATTCTTCCGCCTGGCTGCTGCCTTGGTTAACCCTTCAAATTATCGGTAGCGCTGCCATTCGCGCGATCGGATATTTATTAGCAAAGCTACCTGGTTATGCCAGCGATGAAATTCTGGCTGTCGCAACTCTATTTCTGCGCCCAGCTGTATTACGAGCGGCTCGAAAAGAACGACGCATCCATCGATTATTGCCACCTCGAGTCATTGCAGATTTTATTCCGCCTCGAATAACTCAATATCGAAATGGAATTAATAACTTCGTAGAATCAATTCGTAATCGAATTTTCGCGCAGCTTCCAACCGATAACGATTTTGATGAAGAGTTCAACGATGATGCTGATTTGTTGACGCCCACCAAAGTATTTAACTGGATTGAAATTCTGAAGCGACCACAAGTAATTTTGGGGCTATCTCTCCTCATTTACATGGTGATCTCTTCCAGGGCTAGATTTGGTTCTTTGATCGGGGGAGCCCTCGCGACAACCCCGCATGGAGTTAGCGATCTTTGGCGTAGCTATATTGAATCTTGGCATCAAGTAGGAATGGGCAGTTCAGCGCCGACACCACCTTGGGTTGCAATTCTTTCAATTCTCTCTCTCTTTCTTTTAGGTAAGCCATCGGCGCTGATTGCCATATTCCTATTCTTGGCGCCAGCGCTTTTAGCAATTTCGGCTTACAACTTTCTTAAGTTAATTACGATGAATCCATGGCTTCGAGTTTCAGCCAGCATGATCTACGCGCTTAGCCCGGTGGCGATTGCAAGTGTAAATAGTGGGCGGCTTGGGACTCTGGTATTCCTGCTTTTATTACCAGCAATTGTTTCGGCTATTCCGACCTTGCAGAACTTTCACTTACTCACTTGGCGACGGATATTTGCAGTCTCGCTCTTAATCTCTATCGCAGCCTCTTTTACATTAGCTGTTTTGGTAGCACTTTTTGTAATTACCTGTTTTGGCGTTGCCCGAGATCTAGCGCAGTTTAATATCGATCTTGATAAAGAGATGATCGATGAAAAGTTAAAGCGAAGAATTGCACTCTTAGTTACCCCGTTACTTGCAACCGCGCCTTGGTCTCTAAATGCAATCACCAATCCAGGTCGAATCTTAATCGAGCCAGGAATTTCTTTAGCTGGGGGCGGACCAAACCTCGCACTTCTTGGAAATCCGGGCGGTCTGGGCGCGCTTCCTTGGTGGGTTATTAGCCCTTTGACGTTAGTCCTGCTAGTTGCATTCTTTGCTAAGAGTAAGTCGCGACAAGTCGCCGAAATTGGTTTGGGCTTTCTATTCCTATCAATTTTCTTTAGTTCACTATCGCTCAGTGGAAATGGAAGTAGCTCTCCTGCCCGACTTTGGGTTGGTATTTTCTTGGCGGTTGCGACCTTGGCAGCAGTATCGGTCGGCACCATTATTTTAAATGACTTACGAGAGTATTTAATTTCTACAAATATTAATTACCGCCATATCCTGTCCGCAGCCTTATTGCTAGTGACAATTTCCTATACAGCAACAGCGGTAATTTGGAGTATTGCAAAAGCCAATAATTCACCCGTGCACACTAAGAATGAGAATGTGCTGCCTGAATATTTAGGTGTTGAAGTCAATGCAAAAACTTTAGTTTTGCGCGAAGTAGAAATTAGAGATCAAAGCAATTTGGCTTTCTATATTTCGCGTGGCTCGGATCTTTCATTGGGCGAGGCAGATGTCGCACCAAGCCAAGATCCCGCAATTGCTAAAGCGGTAATCGAACTAACTGATGGAAGCGGTTTAACAACCAGCAAAACTTTCGCAGATTTTGGTATTAAATATCTTTTTGCTAAAAATCCGATAAATAAAGAGACAATCCGAACTATTGATGGTTTAGGTGGCTTTGTTAGAACTTCGGCCACAAAAGATGGAATTGTTTGGAAGGTAAGCGAACCGACTGGCCGCTTATTCTTCACAAATATTAAGGGTGAAGTTACCTTGCTAGATGGTGGGGGAATCGGGGCGGTTTCATTTGCACCAGGACCTGGAATCATTACCTTGACCGAGAATTATGATCTGGGCTGGCAGATTTTGCAGAATGGTAAGAAGTTAGAGCGCCAGGAAAATGAGGTTGGACTGCCGCAATTTACCGTGATTGAAGCAGGGGAATTCAACTTAATTCATGACGGCACCAAACGTAGAGGTCTTTTAAGTTTGCAGTTCATCATTTGGATCTCAATAGCAGTCCTGGCCCTACCTGCTGGCCGTCGCAAGCGAGAAATTTCAGAATCGGAACTCTCATGAAGTTAAGACGCGGAATTATTCTCTCAGTGCTTTTGATATCAACTCTATTAGTGACCAATCTTTTTGATGTTTCAACTAATCGAAATCGTTTCTCAAATTCTTTTCCGTCAGTTGTCTGCCCCCCAAATCCTCCTGGCATCACAACTGTTACATCGGTTGACTCTAAATCAACGCCATATATCCGAGTGGGCAGCAAGATTTCAGATTTTGCCAAGGTAAAAACTCTCCGCTATTCATCCGTCAGCGATGCGATCGTGCTTGAATCAAATGGAACAACGCCCGTTTCATTTCAAAGTCGCAAGGGTGTTTGGGCTGGCGCGGTCCTTTGTTCAGCTCCTGCAACTTCACAGTGGTTAGTTGGCGGTACATCAGATGTCACGGGCAAGGGAAAAGTTTATTTAGTTAACAGTGGCTTGAGTACTTCGGTGGTAGATATTTCTACCTGGAGCGAGAAGGGAGAGCAGGGCTTAAAAACAATTAGCGTTAAAGCTAACTCAACTAGCTCGGTCAATCTGGATTCGCTAGCTCCTGGTGATTCTGAAATCGTCCTTAACGTTTCAGCCAGATCAGGTCGAATTAGCGCATTTATGATTGATGAACGCGGCGCAGGATTGCGAAAACTGGGCGGGGATCCAGTTAACTCAGTATCTGAGGCAAGCAAGAAGATTGTTATCGCAGGAATTCCGCAGCAGCTCGTCGCCAAAAAGGCGCCTAACCACTTCTTACGTTTATTTGTGCCAGGTGAAGCCGATGCAAATATCACGCTAGAACTGATCTCAAATGATGGCCGCTTCATTCCAATTGGCTTCTCAGAGCGAAGAATTGCCAGTTCGAAAGTAGTCTCTATTCAATTTAAACCAGAAGTTGCCGCTGGTGCTTTTGCGGTAGTGATCAAATCAGATCAACCGCTAGTAGGCGCTGTGCGCTCTAGAGCCACATCAAATGGCCGAAGTGATTTCATCTGGAGCACATCCTCGGCACCGTTAAAGCCAATGAAAATCGCAATCGGGGGCATCTCGCCTAAGTTAACTTTTGTGGGAGATTCAATTGCAGTTGATTTAGCCATTACCAATCAATCTGGAAAGGTCAGCCAGAAGACCTTAACGGCAAGAGATTTGCTTACCTGGCAAGTCCCGAACCGGACTATCGCTCTTGAAGTTAAGAGCGCTGGGGCCGAGAACTATGCAGGCGCCTTGGTGGCTGCAAATAGCGGTTATGCCTTCTTCCCAATTCAAAGCGGAACTGAGTTAACCAAGGCTGCTATTCCATCTTCAAACATCCAAGTTTTAAATCCATAAAATCCCAAGTTTTCTGCGCCTTGCCCACTAATCTTAAACTTATGAGTTCATTAAAGGTCGGTCGCGCGTGTTCGCGCGCCAGCTGCCGCCGAATGGCAACCATGACTCTGACTTATATTTATGCCGAGTCCACTGCTGTCGTAGGGCCACTAGCCACTTATTCCGAACCCCATGCCTATGATCTTTGCGAAATACATGCAGAACGATTGACTGTTCCTAATGGCTGGGAAGTGATTCGAGCTGAAATTTCAAATAATCAAAGCGGACCATCAAATGATGATTTGATGGCAATTGCAGATGCGGTTCGCGAGGTAGCAGCAGCTCCGGTCGCCGAACGAAATTCTTCAGCTGCAACATTGGCTGCTAGTACCGAACATATCGGCCGACGTGGACATTTACGCGCCGTTCCAAATAAATAAATTTTCCTATGAGCGATTTAGTTCCGGACATATTCAAGGCTTATGACATTCGCGGGTTGGTTGAAGGCGAATTAACTCCTGATTTCGCCTTTGCTACCGGCATGGCATTTGCGCGTTTTTTAGAGATTGAACGTGAACCAAGTACGGTATTAATTGGTGAAGATATGCGCCCTTCCTCACCAGAATTAGCAGAAGCGTTTTCTGCAGGAATTACCAGCAATGGCACGGATGTCATTCGAATTGGTTTGGCATCTACTGATCTGCTTTATTTCGCTGCTGGGTCTAAAAATTTACCGGGTGCGATGTTTACCGCAAGCCATAATCCAGCCGCTTACAACGGAATTAAATTATGTTTAAGTGGTGCCAGACCAATCGGCAAAGAGACTGGTCTAAAAACTATCGAGAAGTTTGTCCGCGAAGGTTTACCAGTTGCGATGCGACCGGCAGGTTCGGAGCGAAGTGAAGATCTGCTAGCTGCCTATGCGGACCATCTGCATAAGTTGGTTCCGATCAAAAGTAGTAGAAAACTAAAGATCGTGATTGATGCTGGTAATGGAATGGCCGGGTATACAGCACCAGCTATTTTTGAGCGGCTAAATGTCGAAATTACTCCGCTTTACTTTGAGTTAGATGGAAATTTCCCTAATCATGATGCAAATCCAATCGATCCAGAGAACTTACGTGATCTACAAATGGCAGTGCTTGAACAGAAAGCCGATATCGGATTGGCATTTGATGGCGATGCCGACCGATGTTTCTTAATTGATCAGGAAGGTCAGACCGTTGATCCATCGCTTCTGACAGCTCTGATTGCTAGCCGTGAACTTACGAAGCAGCCAGGTTCCACCATCATTCATAGTTTGATTTCCTCACGCACCGTCGTTGAAGTTATTAATGAATTAGGTGGCAAAGCGGTTCGTTCTCGCGTGGGCCATTCATATATAAAAGCGCTGATGGCCGAAACGGGAGCTATTTTTGGTGGCGAACATTCTGGCCATTTCTACTTTAAAGATTTTTGGCGAGCTGATTCTGGTGCGCTTGCCGCACTTCACGCTCTTGCAGCTCTAAGCGAAAGTGATCTAACGCTTTCACAGATACTCCTTCCGTTTCGCAGATATTTCGCTAGCGGCGAAGTTAACTCAACAGTGGCCAATGCACCTGCAGTTATCAACTCAATTAAAGCCAAGTACTCATCGCTTCCTGGCTTTGAAATTGATGAACTAGATGGACTGACTGTCTCTGCCGACCATTGGTGGTTTAACGTTCGAGCCTCAAATACCGAGCCGCTACTGCGATTAAATGTCGAAGCTGATACTGCCGAGAATATGGCTAGCTTCCGTGACGAAATTCTTGCGCTCATAAACGCTTAACAGAGGCGTCTAAGTAGAACTTAAACGGGCATAGCCGATACTCTTGCCTTCTGGCGGGGCCCTGCCTAATTGGCCGTTTTCTCTATTTAATTTAGGAGTTTTACCGTGAATGCACCTGTAACAAAGACTGTACCTCGCAACGATATTGCCGATGCCTCACTAGCCGAACAAGGCCGCAAGCGCATCGAATGGGCAGAACGAAATATGCCGGTTTTGGCGCAGATTCGTGAGCGCTTTGCCAAGAGTCAACCATTTGCTGGCGTTCGTATCGCAGCATGTATGCACGTTACAACTGAGACAGCTAACTTGATGCGTGTATTGAAAGCAGGCGGTGCGGATATCGCGCTATGTGCTTCAAATCCACTTTCAACTCAAGATGACACGGCAGCTGCACTAGTACACGAATATGGAATTAGCGTGTTTGCAAAGAATGCAGTCGATCGTGATGGCTACTACTCACATTTAAATATGGCTTTGGATATCGAACCACATCAAGTATTCGATGATGGCTGCGACCTAGTTAATGTTCTTCACACAACTCGCCAAGAGTTAATTCCAAATATCACAGGCGGTTGTGAAGAAACCACAACAGGTGTTATTCGCTTAACTCAGATGGCCAAAGATGGCGCACTAAAGTTCCCAATGATCGCTGTAAACGATACAGACACAAAGCATATGTTTGATAATCGTTATGGCACAGGTCAATCAACTCTTGATGCAGTTTTCCGTGCAACTAACTACTTACTTGCTGGTCGAGTTCTTGTTGTCGCTGGCTTCGGTTATTGCGGTAAGGGAGTTGCAGAACGAGCAAAGGGTATGGGCGCAGATGTGATCGTTACTGAGATCGATCCTACAAAGGCGCTTGATGCGATGATGCAAGGATTCCGCGTTATGCCAATGACAGAAGCGGCAAAGGTTGGCGATGTTTTCATCACCGTAACCGGTAACCGCGATGTACTTCGCGATGAGCACTTTGCAGTAATGAAGGATGGCGCAATCATGGCTAACTCAGGCCACTTTGATATTGAGATCGATGTTGCTTGGCTAGAGAAGAATGCCAAGAGCAAGAATGCCAAGATGCGCCACCAGACAGATGAATATGTGATGGCAGATGGTCGACGCTTACTTCTAATCGCTGAAGGCCGTTTGGTAAACCTTGGCGCCGCTGAAGGTCACCCAGCATCAGTAATGGATATGTCCTTCTCTGATCAGGCGCTAACTGCTGAATACCTAGTAAAAGAGGCGAAAAACCTCCCAGCTGGCATTCATACAGTTCCTACCTATATCGACAAGGAAGTTGCAAGTCTTAAACTAAGTAGCATGGGTGGAAAGATAGACGTTCTAACACCAGCACAAGATTTGTACTTGAACTCTTGGGAACACGGAAGCTAAATGACTTTAGTAATGGTCGTCGATGACGACCAGGATCTTGCGGAGATGCTCGGCATCGTTTTGACCGGTGCCGGCATCGACGTGGATTTAGTAAGTCGTGGTGATGAAGTTCTAGATGTTTTTCGAAATAATCCACCAGATCTAGTTTTGCTAGATGTGATGTTGCCAGGTTTAGATGGCATTGAAGTTTGTAAATTAATTCGCGCCGAATCAATGGTGCCTATTGTTATGTTATCTGCCAAAGGCGACACCCACGATGTTGTTCGCGGGCTTGAGGCTGGCGCCGATGATTACATGGTTAAGCCATTCCGCCATCCTTCCGAGCTCATCGCTCGAATTAAAACGCGTTTGCGTCGCACTAATACCGACATCTCAGGCTTACTCACGATCTCAGATTTAGTAATCGATGTAGTTGCCCATCAAGTATCTCGTGCTGGAAAACAGATCGCTCTTACTCGCCTGGAATTTGATTTATTGGTAGCACTCGCTCGCGAACCCGGTCGAGTCTTCTCTCGCGACGCCTTGCTAAGTGAAGTTTGGGGTTACCGTCATTCAACGGATACTCGTTTAGTAAATGTGCACGTGCAAAGATTGCGTGCAAAAGTTGAACATGATCCTGAGCACCCGGAAATAGTGGTAACTGTGCGAGGTGTTGGTTACAAAGCCGGCGGTCAGTAAGTGCGAACAAGAGATGGCGCCAAGCCTCATTCACTTGCGCTGCGAGTGGTTCTTTCGACAATTTTGCTCTCGCTGGTAGTTATCTACATAACTGGTTCGACCTTATATTCCAGGCTCTCCACGGGTATCAAAGAGGTAAATGTGGATACCGCCATTATCGAAGCTCGCTCTACAATCTTTAGCGCTCAATATCGTTTAGCTGTGGCTTCAGGGGATCCAATTGATTCTGTCCGCGATATTTTCAGCACTGTAATAGCTTCAGCAACAACTATTGGCTTAAATGAAAGCGGTCGCGAAGTGGTGATCCTGCAAGTTCCAGGATCTGCAATTGGTAAAGAGAACTATGAAATTACCTCTAATTTAGTATCAAAGAGTTCAATCCCAGAAACACTTCGAATAAAGGTAAGAAATTCCGAGAATCTAGAGTCGGCATATGTCCGCATTGATTATGCCGGAGAAAATTCGATAAATGGCTATGCCGTAGGACAACGAATAAGCATTCCCGAAGCCGGCGATTATGAAATGTATATTCTGTTTAGTTTGGCTGATCAGGCAGCGACCTTAAGTCTCATAAGTAACTCATTATTTTTAACAGGTTTTGCGTTGATCCTTCTACTAACTTTGATTATTTGGATTGTTGTCCGCCAAGTTGTTCGCCCCGTGCGCGAGGTTGTACGTATTTCGCAGCTCTTTACAGAGGGAGATTTCCGCCAGCGAATGCAAGTTAAAAGCAATGATGAGATCGCTACCTTAGGTAATGCATTTAACGAAATGGCAGAATCTCTGGAAAAGCAGATTGCTCAACTTGAGAATTTATCGAGAGTTCAACAACGATTTGTTTCAGATGTTTCTCACGAATTACGCACTCCACTAACGACACTTCGCATGGCCTCAGGAGTAATTCATAACGCTCGAGATGGCTTCGATCCAGTAATTGCGCGCAGCTCTGAGTTATTGGTAGGACAGATCGATAGATTTGAAAGATTGCTAGAAGATCTACTAGAAGTAAGTCGTTTCGATGCCGAAGTAGCTGTACTAGAAGACGTGGAATTCGATATCTGCAGTTCACTGGAGCGCTGCATCTCAGACTTATCTCTCGTTGCAAAAGAGCACAATATAGAGATTCACTTAAATCGCCCGCGGGATCCTGTTTTAGTCAATGCAGATATCCGTAGAGTTGAGAGAGTTGTGCGTAATCTTTTGAGTAATGCAATTGATCATGCGGAAGGCAAGCCGGTCGAAGTACGAGTTATGGCTTCTAGCGACGACATTGCAATTGGGGTTCGTGACTACGGCGTCGGAATCGAGCCACGTTTACTAAATCGCGTTTTCGATCGTTTCTGGCGAGCAGACCCTTCACGAGCACGTACTCGAGGCGGAACTGGCTTAGGGCTTTCAATCGCATTGGAAGATGCCAGATTGCACAATGGCGAACTTGAGGCGTGGGGCGAAATCGGGAAAGGCGCGCATTTCGTTCTATATCTACCTAGACGTGCCGGGGATCAATTACAAGCACGCCTAATCTCACTTAAAGGTTAACCACAAAAAATAATTGCAAAATCTAGACTTCTGTTGAAACTAGCAGAATTCAAAGATGGCGCTGCTATCTGAATTATCTTCCTTACTATTTCCGGTTAGATGTTTTGGCTGCCGAGAACTAGGTTTTTCGATCTGCTCTGATTGTCGAAAAATTTGGAACCCGCATATTTACCGAAATAGATTCGAAGAGCTCACTGTCTTCTCATCGATTATCTATTCTCCGATTGCGAAAAATATTATCTTGGCTGCGAAAGAGGGGAGCGTCAAGCCAGCAGACTTACTGGTTAAAGATGCCCTTAAGAATTCTTTAAAATATTTATTTGAAACCCACCCAGTCGCTGCGCTAGTTCCGATTCCTTCGCAACATACTGCGATCCGGCGCAGAGGCCGTGACTTCTTATCTGAAATTGCCCATGATCTAGGAAAGTTCTATGGGGTTGGCGTTCTTAATCTGCTAGAACATAATCGAAGAGTCCAAGATCAGAGTCGACTGGGAATTTCTGAACGTCATAAGAATTTAAATCTAGCCCTCTCGATAAATCAGCGATTTTCTGGGAATTATCCAGCTCAAAGGGTGGTTATCTTGGATGACTTACTGACCACTGGAGCGACCCTTTCTGAGGCAAACCGCGCCTTACGGAAGGCTGGTTTTAATGTGCAGGCGGCTGCGACCGCATGCGTAGCGGTACGAAGGTCGAATTAACCCTCTAGTATTAGGCAGTTATTGGATTAGGCAGCAATTGGATTATGCAGTTAGTGATCTAAATGGCGGCAAATCAAAGAATTCTGAAAGGTCAGGGTGGCTAAATGCCTGCAATTCTCGATCGGATTATGCGTGCTGGTGAAGGACGCATCCTAAAAGAGTTGAGTAAGACCGTTGCCAAAGTTAACTCATTCGAGTCAGCTATCGTGGCACTATCTGATGACCAACTTCGAGCAAAGACCGATGAATATAAGGCGCGCTATGCAAGTGGCGAGTCTCTAGATGATCTGCTGCCTGAAGCTTTCGCAACCGTTCGAGAAGCTGCCAAGCGCACCCTAGGACAACGTCACTATGACGTTCAGTTAATGGGCGGGGCTGCCCTTCACCTAGGCAATATTGCTGAAATGCGTACCGGTGAAGGCAAGACATTGGTTGCAACTCTTCCTTCATATCTAAATGCGATCGCTGGAAAAGGCGTACACGTTGTAACAGTTAACGATTACTTAGCCGAGCGCGATAGTGAGTGGATGGGTCGTATCCATCGCTTCCTTGGCTTAACCGTGGGAGTAATTCTTAATAACATGACTCCAGCTGAGCGACGCGCTGCGTATGCCTGCGACATTACATACGGAACTAATAACGAATTTGGCTTTGATTACCTGCGCGACAACATGGCTTGGTCGCTTGATGAATGCGTACAGCGCGAACACTTCTTCTGCGTAGTAGATGAAGTTGACTCAATTTTGATTGACGAAGCTCGTACCCCTCTGATTATTTCAGGACCTGCCGATAAGGCAACTAAGTGGTACCTCGAATTCGCCAATATTGTTCTAAAGCTTGAACGCGATGTTCACTATGAAGTAGATGAAAAGAAGAAGACAGTCGGAATCCTGGAAGAAGGCGTAACACGCGTCGAACAATTATTAGAGATCGAGAATCTCTACGAAGCAGTAAATACTCCGATGATTGGCTATTTGAATAATGCAGTACGCGCTAAAGAACTTTTCAAGCGCGATAAAGATTATGTGGTCATGAATGGCGAACTTCTTATCGTTGATGAGCACACTGGCCGCATGCTCGCAGGTCGCCGCTATAGCGAAGGTCTGCACCAGGCTCTAGAAGCTAAAGAGCGCATTGAGATTAAAGATGAAAACCAGACCCTGGCAACCATCACCCTTCAAAATTACTTCCGTTTATACGAGAAAATCTCAGGTATGACCGGTACTGCAATGACCGAGGCATCTGAATTCCATCAGATTTATAAGCTGGGCGTTGTTCCAATTCCAACTAACCGCGGAATGGTTCGTATCGACCAACCAGATTTAGTTTATAAATCTGAACTTGGAAAATTCAATGCGGTAGCTAGAGATATTGTCGAACGCCATCGCAAAGGGCAGCCGGTCCTAGTCGGAACTGTCAGCGTTGAAAAGTCAGAAGAGCTTTCAGCAATCCTACGTAAGTCTGGCGTTGCCCATGAAGTACTAAATGCTAAGCACCACGAACGCGAAGCAGCGATTATTGCCCGCGCAGGTATCAAAGGTGCCGTAACTGTCGCAACAAATATGGCAGGTCGCGGTACCGACATCATGCTTGGTGGCAATCCAGAATTTATGGCTGACTTTGAATTACAGCGCCGCGGAATTTCACCAGTTGATAATGCAACTGAATATGAAGCTGCTTGGCCAACTGAAATTACAAAACAGAAAGCAGCCGTTGCTAAAGAGCATGAAGAAGTGATCGCTCTTGGCGGTCTATATGTACTGGGTACCGAACGTCACGAATCACGCCGTATCGATAATCAGCTGCGTGGACGTTCTGGTCGCCAAGGTGATCCAGGTGAGTCACGTTTCTATCTATCGCTGCAAGATGATTTGATGCGTCGCTTCAATTCGGGAATTGTTGAACGAGTTCTATCTGCAGCCGGTATCCCAGAAGATGAACCGATCGAATCCAAGATGGTCAGCAATGCGATTAGATCTGCTCAAACTCAAGTTGAAGCGCAGAACTTTGAGATTCGCAAAAATGTTTTGAAGTATGACGATGTAATGAATCGCCAACGTGAAGTAATTTACGCTGAGCGCCGCTTGGTTCTAGAGGGCAAAGATCTAAAGGATCAAGTCATCGTCTTTATGCAAGATACTTTGGCGGCATACGTTGATGCTGCAACAGCTGCAGGATATGCCGAGGAATGGGATCTAGAAACGCTTTGGAACTATCTAAAAGTTATCTACCCAATCTCATTTACTCCTGCTGATCTAGATGCTGAATTAGGTGGTCGTGCCGGGCTAGATGCTGAACTGCTCAAGAGTCGAGTTCTTGCAGATCTCGAGGCAGCTTACGGATCGCGTGAAGCTGGGCTCGGAACCGAAGTAACTCGTGAACTTGAACGTAAAGTTTTGCTATCTGTACTCGATCGTAAATGGCGCGAACATCTCTACGAGATGGACTACCTACAAGAGGGAATCGGCTTACGCGCGATGGCACAACGTGATCCACTAGTTGAATATCAACGCGAAGGCTACGAACTCTTCTCTGCGATGATGGATGGAATTAAAGAAGAGATCGCCGGCTTCCTATTTAATGTTGAAGTCACAGTCGAATCTTCTGAAGTTCAGGCTAAGGGGATTGAAGCTAAGCCAGTTTCGCCGATCGGATTGCAATACAGCGCATCAGATGAGAGTGGAAATGTCGTCAAGAATGAAGTTTCCCGAAACTCTCCTTGCCCTTGCGGATCTGGAAAGAAGTACAAGCGCTGCCATGGTGGAGCGTAAAACTTTAATTCGATAGCTCGGTACCTAAATCAGGAATAGCTCGGTACAGAGCCATTTCTGATCGACGCCTTCAAAGCGCATAACTAATGACTTCAGGCGATCACCAAATCGCACGGTTAATACAGTTTCGGCAATTCCATCAAGTGGCTCGGCAATATGCAATTTCCGAACTCGGCCAATTTCTTTTAAGGTGCCCGAATCGTTTTGTAGCTTGATGTATACATTGCGATGAGTCCAACGAGCCAATTGCGCAGCAGGGCGCTTTCCTGCCCAGATTTCTAATGCGCTAACTGCATATTTCAGAACCCAATTACTTAACTCTGGAAGATCACTGGCTGAAGTTGGAATGGGCGCAAAATCCGGATCATATTCATCGCCATGACTGGTTGGAACTAAATAGAGCTTTGCTTTTTGCGGCTCGCTTAACTCTGCAGGATTTCTAAAGAGATCTAGAACAAGATGCCCAGGAATCTCATCAGAGTTGCTGGAGACCTGGTTAAAGGTGATGGTTTTGAAAATTGGCTCTGAATCAAGGCTAATAGTTGTCATGCTCGAAGAATTGCGAGTCAATTAAGCCTGCTGATCAGCTAAAGGGATTACAAGAACTCATCCATAAGGATGACTGTGGAAAACTCAGTCGGCGCTGTCAGCAGATCTCGTTAGATGCCTTCCATGTCAACCAAGAAATCTAAAATAAGTACCAGAATAATTTTTGCGATAGCTCTTATGATCGCCTCCCTGCTTTCAAGTTTTCTAATTACAAATCTGGCCAATGAAGAGCAGAGTTACTGGATCGCCAATCGAGAACTCTCGCCTGGTCAGCAAATATCTAGAAGTGATATCGCTGAAGTTAATATCAATGCCGGCGTAATTTCGGCAAATTATCTAAGTGCTGATCTAGATCCTGTCGGAAGTATCGTCTTAGATCGAATTTCCACGAATACTTTGATCGCTAAATCTTCCGTCAGCGATAATTTGGCGCTGGTAAATAGCGCTGAGATTTCTCTAAATATTCGTGCTGTTGACCTACCCAATTCTCTAGCGGCAGGGGATAGGGCGAGTATTTATCTGGTCGAAGATGCCGAGCCGGGCTCATTTCCATCTGACCCAGAATTAATCATTGGCGATATTTATCTAGGGGCAATCGAGCGAAAAGAATCCAACTTTGGCGCAGATGTCGCAATAACTGTGGCAGTAGGACGAACTGAGATTCTAGATATCTTAAGAGCCACTACCTTTGGCCGGTTAGTAGTGGTGAAATTAAATGGCTAATCTAAATACCCCAAATATTGTTACTGCGATAGCCGATAGTAATTTTGAAGGTTCGCTATCTAGCAACCTGCATTCCCAAGGTTGGGACATAATCGCGCGGGCCGTAGATTTTGCATCCCTGACCAGCTTCTTAGCTGAGAATCAAGAAGCTGGCCGCGCTTCGATTCTTATTTATGCCCCTGATCTACCTGATTTCACTGCCCAAAGGTTAGGCGAACTGCGAGCATCCTTTAAAGATGTAATTGGCTACGGAACCGAATCTGAATTAAAACTTTTCGAAAATCTATTGCCTAGGCCAACTGATGCCACTGAGTTAATTTCACAAGTGCGCGGGATTATTCGTCGTGAATTCCGTGAACCCTTAATCTCGCAATATCGATCCGCTAGCGCTGCTCGATCAAAGGTAATTGCAATTGCTTCGGCAGGTTCCACCACAGGTGCAACTACATTGGCTCTAAATCTGGCCATGGAGTCAAGCTTGCTCGAAAAAAGAACTTTGCTGATAGATGGGAACTCACTTGAACCTAGCATCGCAGTTGCACTTGAACTGCGTAATTTGAGGGCCGACCAAAGTCCCCGGCTAATTTCTCCGCTGCTCTGGGCATATGAAGTATCGGAGAAGAAGAGCGCGAAATTTAGTGAGTTGATGACTATCGCATATTCCAATTTTGATTTAATAATCATCGACTTGGGCTCGATTTCAAACCTACCTGTGAAATTAACCGATCGTCGCTGGAATTCTGGGCCGCTAATTTGGAGCTGCGATAACGCCGATGAGCTTTGGATTAGTTCAAGACCCGATGAGATAGGACGATTCCGATTACTCGGGTTGATAAGAGAGTTAGCAAAGACCAAGATCAAGGCTCGCTTAACTTTTATTTCGAATTTAGAGATTCCACGCCGAAAGAGCGATCAATCTAACCAAGAGTTAACTGCTGAGATTGAGGAGTTAAAGCCGCTAAATAGATTCTCCGTTCCCAGAGATAATCGAGCTGCAGCCGTGGCAGCAGCCAGTAGCGCTTGCCTAAGTGAGGCGAGCCCGAAATCTAACTTACGGAAGTCGATCTCTAGGATCGCAAGCGAGCTTTAATTGGGGTCTTACGCAGGATTTTAACTGGCTGAGCTTTGATACAAATTCTATTAGAGTTAGCTCATGCGCGGATATCTTGCTGTAACTCCCTCCGAGTTGGCTCATTTAATTAGCCAAAGTGAGATCGAAATTGATTCAGCATTTGTTCAGACCCAGCAATTCTTAGCCGCAAATCCTGGTTTAGGTGAAGAAGAAGCGGAATACATTCTCTCGCTCTTAGCAGCTGAAGATTCGCTAGCGCTACAGGAAGATTCTGCGAAATTTAGCTTTGCGCTAGCAGTAGATTTCACTCCTGATCAGCTAGGCGCTGAATCCGATGTTGAAGTAGAGATTAAGGCACCTATCAAATTTAGCCAAGTAGATTGTTTATTTGTGGGCGATGCAACTTTGGAAGATGGCGAACTAACTTGGTTTGCGGCACAAGAGATTTCAGAGAATTTAACTAGTTGGCTAGCTAAATGAATCGCATCGATTCACTGCTGAAAGGTCGAAGTACATTAAATCCTGATCAGATCTATCGTCTGCAGGAGCTAATCGCCGATTGGCAGCTGCTTACCGATTTATCATTTGCCGACTTAGTACTTTGGGTCCCGCTGAGATCTGATCCAACTTCATGGCCAACTGGGTATGTTGCGATCGCCCATATTCGTCCAACAACATCGGCAACAGTTTTTACCAATGATTTGATTGGCTCAGAGGTTAGATGGGGTGAACGCCCCCGTTTAGATGAAGCACTTTCACATTCAGATATCGTGCGCGACTCCGAGCCCGAGCTATTTGGTGAATTATTAATCAAGGAAGAAACCATTCCGGTGATTCACCAAGGCCAAGTTATTGCAGTTATTTCGCGCCATCGAAATGCCGAATTGATGCGATCGCCCAGCCGGCTTGAGTTAAATTACCGCGAGATCGCAAATAATCTCTATCGCATGGTGGTCGAAGGTACCTTTCCCTATCAAGATGCCTCTTCCATATTTGATCCTTCCGCACGCGTGGGAGATGGCCTGATTCGCCTAGATTTAAATGGCGTAATTACTTACGCCAGTCCAAATGCTAGATCTGCATTTAACCGGATGGGCTGGGGGAATGATCTAGAAGGATTTAGTTTGGGTGAGGTTGCGTCGCAAGTTTCAGTGCAGCGCAATGAATCTCACCACGAAGGAATTCGCAGTTCACTAAGTGGCAAATCTCTACGTCGTGCTGAAATTGAGAATCAAGGTGCAACCATCGATCTAATGGTGATGCCATTGCTGCAAGGTGAAGATCGAATTGGTGCGATTGTTTTGCTACACAATGTCACTGAACTTCGTAGACGTGAACGCGAATTGGTTACCAAAGATGCAACTATTCGCGAAGTTCACCACCGAGTAAAGAATAATCTGCAGACCGTATCTGCACTTTTGAGATTACAAGCCCGTCGAATTGCTGAACCACAGGCAAGTGCAGCACTTGAAGAAGCTGTTCGACGCATCGCTTCGATCGCGCTAGTGCATGAGACGCTTTCGAATAGCGCAGATGCAAAAGTGGCTTTCGATCAGGTTCTAGATAATTTAATGATTCATGCCGCAGATCTAAGTCCGCGCATGAGCGAGATTAATATCCGCCGCAGTGGCTCTCTTGCCGAAATCGACCCACGAATTGCGACCCCGCTTGCTTTGATTGTCACCGAACTAATACATAACGCGCTAGAACATGGATTAGCCGAGCATGGCGGGAATTTAGTTATTCACTGTGAAAGGTTTGAAAGCAAAGCAAAAGTGACAGTAAGCGATGATGGCGCAGGCTTGCCGGGGGATTTTGATCTAGTTAATTCCTCAAATCTAGGGTTGCAGATTGTTAGAACTTTGACTGAAAATGAATTGCGCGGCCAAATTAAATTAACATCTGGCCAATCTGGAACCCAAGCAACTCTAGAATTCCCGCTTTAGAATTGGTTCTGTTGCTCCTGTAGGCGAGCACGATTACGAGCAGCGCGACGCTTTAGGGCACGGCGCTCATCTTCAGAAAGCCCACCCCAGACGCCAGCATCTTGACCACTTTCAAGCGCCCAAGCCAGGCAAGCATCTTTGACGATGCAACGGTTGCAGACCTTTTTGGCCTCTTCAATTTGGGTAATGGCAGGGCCGGTATTTCCTACTGGGAAGAAGAGCTCTGGATCTTCGTCACGACAAGCTGATTGATGACGCCAATCCATCAAATCCACCACCTATCCATAAAATCACGCGTACAGAAGCCAGTTCTGTACAAATTCGAATAATTGAAAAAATACGATCTATTGCCGTAAGGCTCTTATTCTCCCGTGAGTTAACGTGTATTACAAGGACATATGAAAAGAGATTTGCCTGAGTTGGGTGATTTATCTCGCTCAACGCATTTTATAAATCAATTGTGCCCCCGACAGGATTCGAACCTGTGCACCCGCCTCCGGAGGGCGGTGCTCTATCCCCTGAGCTACGGGGGCGCAGTGGCAAGGTTAGCAGTAGCCATTGATCACGCTTACGCTTGAATGATTCTCAAATTACATAAATGAGATACAACTGCGAGAATATCGCCATGAATCAGAGCGCATATTTTGCAACAGGCTGTTTTTGGGGTGCTGAACGTCGTTTCTGGCAGTTAGCCGGAGTCATTGAAACCAGTGTTGGTTACATGGGTGGCAATCGTCCAAACCCAAGTTATGAGCAGGTTTGTACTGGCGTTACCGGCCACGCCGAGATGGTCCATGTTCTATTTGATCCAGCACTAATTTCTTATCAACGCTTACTTGAAGAGTTCTGGGTAATGCATGATCCAACATCTTTGAATCAGCAAGGTGGCGACATCGGAACTCAATATCGCAGTTCAATTTTTACCACATCGCCAGAACAGTTTACTCAAGCAAATAAATCGAAAGATATTTATCAAGCTGAATTAATTAAAGCTGGGTATGACCCAATCGTCACTGAAATATTGCCAGCCGAAGGCGTGGAATATTATCTAGCTGAGGAGTATCACCAGAAGTACTTGCAGAAAAATCCAAATGGCTACGATTGTCATTCAAGTACCGGTATCGCTTTTCCTCAATTGGATTCACAGTCTGCCGAGGTTACTAAGTGATGAGCGAAAAACAATATCCGGTTCAGGTTAATGAAGCTGAGCTACAAGCAAAGCTAGACCCGCTCTCTTACGATGTATTGCGTAACGCTGCAACCGAACGTCCATTTACTGGTGAATACACCGATACTGACAAGGTCGGCGTTTACAAGTGCAAGGCATGTAGCGCCGAACTTTTCCGAAGTGAAACTAAATTTCATTCTGGTTGCGGATGGCCTTCCTTCTATGCGCCCTCAGCGGATGACGCAGTTGAGCTAATCGAAGATCGTTCGCTATTTCCACGCGTGCGCACTGAGGTTCGATGCGCTGCATGCGGGTCTCACCTGGGCCATGTTTTCGAAGGCGAAGGCTATGACGTACCAACAGATCAACGTTGGTGCATTAACTCCGTCTCGCTAATTTTGGAAGATATTTAGCTCTTCTTCTTTAAGTTATCTAGGTGTCGCCAGCAGTACCAAGCAACGACGCTTCGATATGGGCGAAATTTCTCACCCTTGACCTCGAGCGCTTTAGGTTCAATCTGCTCTGCTAATTTGTAGATGCTGTCCCAACCGCGCCGAACCCCAAGATCTCCAGTCGGCCAAATATCTAGGCGATGTAATTGAAACATCATAAACATATCAACGGTCCAAGGGCCGATGCCCCAAAGTGATGTTAATGAGTCAAAAACAATCTCATCTGGAAGTTCATGAAGATTCTCGATCGGAACTTCCCCGGTTAGAGCAGCTTGAGCTAAACCATGAATTGTCTTGGCTTTAGCCCCTGATACGCCAATCTCTCGCAGCGCGGTATCACTTAACTTGGCAATTCGTTTTGGATTTATCTCGCCCTTTGCCAATACCTGCAGGCGAGAATGAATTGTTTCAGCCGCCTTAGTCGCTAGCTGCTGTGAAACCACAGAAGAAACTAGTGATTGAAAATTACTTTCTGGTGATTGCGAACTTCCAATAGTGCAGAGAGGGCTTTCGCTAATGACTTTGGCAAAGCGCTTATCTGAAGCAGAAATCTCAGCAGTTATTTGCTGCATCTTTCGACGCGAGATTGGAGCATTCGCCATTGTCTTACTAACGGATTAGCGCTTAAAGAGAGAAGGAAGGATATTCGTCGGTAACCAAAATGAATGCATATCCGGCTACTCGATTGTAGTAAGCGAGGATTCCGACAATTGCATCAGCGCAGAAAACTGGATATTTGCCAGAGAGCAGGATTGAGAACCAAGCAAATACCGTTAATAGCATTCCAAAGATCGCATAGATAATCGCCATCACGTAATGTGGGATCGCAAGGAACCACTTAATCAGCGGCAAGCCACGACTCAAATTCGAGCCATTTCCAATTTCTGGAAATGTTACAGTCACGATCTCATTTTCTTCGATTGATGGATAGTCATCAGTGAGTAATAGTGCATAGGCATTGATGCGGGTTTCAAGAGAGAGAAGCGCGTGGTTAAACGAAAGCGCATAGCTGGGATAAATTCCGCGAATAACTAGAGCGAGCATGGTTGGAACAACAACTAGTGCTGATAATCCAAGTAGCCAGTCCTCGCTTGAATAAGAGTTAAGGGCGAAAGCGCTTGCATAGATCGCAACTGGCATCACCAGAGCTAGACGAAAGAACGCTGTAACTCGATTACGACCTTCGAGTTCAACCTGGATAATTGTCTGAATTTGATTGCTCATGGCTTAAAGGTAGCCCGATTTCTAAGAAAACTATTGCTTTTTGATCCTCAAACCTCTATTTTTTACAGTTGTTACAGAAATTTACAGTTTCTTGCAGAATTGCTGATCCGACAGGTGGAGAACCGATGGCTGGAATTAAGGAAGTAGCGGCAGAGGCTGGCGTTTCAACGGCCACGGTTTCGCGTGCTCTTCGCGGCCTCGAGCATGTAAATCCGGCAACCCGCGCCAAGATCGTAGCTGCTGCTGAGAAATTGAATTATTCACTGACTGGTGATGGCGATCGCATTAGACCAGGTCGCACAAATAGCGTGGGCGTCGTTGCTCCCTATATTTCTCGATGGTATTTCGCTCAAGTTATCAATGGCGCCGAGCAAGCTCTACGTGAGGCGGGCCTTGATCTTCTTCTCTATAACTTCAGCCAGATGAAAGGACGCGAGCGGCTTTTCCAACATCAATTGTTAAAGGGTCGAGTCGATGCTCTTATCGTAATTAGCTTGCCACCCACTGAAGAAGAATTTGCCTCGATGCTAAGCCTCGGAATTCCTATCGCTCTTGTTGGAATGGCGCATCCAGATTGCGCAAGTATCAAGATTGATGATGTCGCCGGTGCGCGCACTGCAACACAACATTTAGTAAATCAAGGTCACAAACAAATTGGTTTGATGTCCGGTAGACCTGATGATCCATTTAATTTCTCGGTCCCGCAAGATCGACGTCGAGGCTTCTTGCAAGTTCTGGCGGAAAGTGGTCTGGAATGGATTCCATCTCGTGAGGTGCACGGTGACTTCACCATGAATACTGCATCGCGCGCAATGGATGATCTACTCGCTCGTCCAAATCGCCCAACTGCAATCTTCTGCGAATCAGATGAAATGGCTTTCGGCGCAATGCAAGCTGCCCGTCGACATGGGTTGCGCGTGCCTGATGACATTTCGATTATTGGCTTCGATGGCCACGAGATGTCTGAATACTCTGACTTAACAACGATCGAACAACCAGTGCAGTTAATGGGCGAAATGGCTGCCTGGTCAATCATGGAACGTTTACGTAAGCCCAGCGCTGAAGTTCCATCACTAGTATTGCCAACTACTTTAGTAGTACGTAACTCCACTAAACGTCTGGAGCCTTAAACCATGGAAAATCTAGATGTCGTAATTGTGGGTGGCGGGCATAATGGCTTGGTCGCGGCAACCTATTTAGCAAAAGCCGGAAAGAAAGTTTTAATTCTGGAGGCAAATGACGAAATCGGGGGAGCCACCGCAAGTGTTCGCGCATTTCCGGAATTTGATGCGCGCCTATCTCGCTATTCATATCTAGTGGCACTATTGCCTGATCAAATCATTAGCGATCTAGGACTTAATTTTCAAACAGTGCCACGTAAGGTTTCTTCATATACCCCCGATCTAGATGGCGGGGGCTTATATATTTCGCGTCAGTGGGATCAAGCAACTCAGGATTCCTTCGCCTCAATTCCAAATGGTGAAGCTGACGCAAAAGCATGGCAAGAGTTTTATGGCGAAATCGCTGAGTTTGCTGAGCGCATCGCCCCAACAATGTTGCAGCCACTCAAGAGTCGCACTGAATTAAAATCGGAAATCAATCTGCCAGCAATCTGGGATTACTTAATTGAGAAACCAATTGGCGAGGTAATCGAGCAAAGATTTAAGAGCGATCTGGTCAAGGGTGTGGTTTTAACTGATGCGTTAATAGGCACACATACTTCGGCATATGACCTGCAAGCAAATATCTGCTTCCTTTACCACTTGATTGGCAATGGCACCGGTGAATGGAAAGTGCCAAAAGGTGGCATGGGTGCTTTGGTAGCTGAATTAGAGCGCGTTGCTGTCGCCGCAGGCGTTGAGATTCGCACAAATGCCAAAGTTGCCACTGTAACTAGTGATCATAATTCTGCAACGGCGCATTTAGAAAGTGGCGAGAAAATTTCGGCCAGTTATTTACTTTCAAATGCGGCTCCGCAGGTATTGGCAAAGCTACGCAACCAGCCAGCGCCAAAGAGCCTGCCAGGTGCCCAATTTAAAATTAATATCTTGTTAAAACAGATGCCAAGGCTGAAAAGTGGCATAGCTCCTGAATTAGCTTTTGCCGGAACCTTCCACATCAGCGAGAAGTTCTCCGAGTTAGAAACTTCTTTCCAAGAAAGTTCAGCTGGAAAATTTCCGCAAACTTTTCCATCTGAAATGTATTGCCATACCCTTTCCGACCCTTCCATCTTGAGCCCTGAGCTTCAGGCAGCTGGCTATCAAACCCTCACGTTATTTGGTTTACATACTCCGGCTGAACTCTTTGATGGCGATAACGAGGCTATGACTGCAAGAGCCTTGACCGGCTTTATCGCTGAGTTAGATAAGTACTTAGTTGATCCAATTGCAGATATTGTCGCTAGAAATAGCGATGGCTCGCCCTGCATTGAGGCTAAAAGCCCACTTGATTTAGATGAAGCAATCTCATTGCCCCGGGGAAATATTTTTCATAGCGACTTAACATTTCCTTTCCGAGAAGATGGCGAAAGTAAGCGCTGGGGCGTTGAAACCGATGATCCTCGTATCTTTATCTGCGGAGCTGGTGCGCAAAGAGGTGGCGGCGTGAGCGGAATCCCTGGTCATAATGCGGCAATGGCGGTTCTTGAACAGTAAAAAAGTATTAGGCTTTCACCCATGAGTTCAGATAAGAAATTAAAGCCCGAAACTCTGGCAATCAGTGCGGGGCGACCTGTACGCCAACCCGATGGCGAGTTAAATCCGCCCATCGCGTTGAACTCAACCTTTCATGCCGGTGGGCCGATTGGCTATGGTCGCTACGGCAATGAAACTTGGACCGCATTTGAAGATGCAGTTAGCGCACTTGAAGGCGGACAGACACTTGCATTTGCATCAGGCCAAGCAGCAGCAAGTGCGATCTTTAACTTACTTCCAATCGGAGCACCAGTAGTAGTTTCTGATGAGGGTTATCAGGGCATTGCTGCGCTATTAAAGGGGTATCACGAAAGCGGAAGATTAGAAGTTCGTTTTGTTGAAGTTACAAATACAGATGCAGTTTTGGAAGCAGCTAAAGGAGCGGCACTTCTCTGGCTCGAATCACCAACAAACCCTGGGCTTGAACATGTAGATTTAAAAACAATTATTGCCGCTGCGAAGAAAATGGGTGTTGGGGTAGCAGTAGATAACACATTAGCTACGCCACTTACTCAGAAACCACTTGAGTTTGGTGCAGATTTAGTCATGCACTCAGTGACCAAGTATTTTGCAGGCCATAGTGATGTAATTCTTGGCTCCGTATCAACAAATGATCCAGCGCTATACAAGCGACTTGGCGACATTCGTAAGTTAAGTGGCGCAATCCCTGGCCCATTTGAGATCTGGTTAGCGCTACGAGGTCTAAGAACATTTCCGCTTCGTTTCCGTACCGCTGAAGCAAATGCCCAGGTGCTGGCTAAGCGACTATCTGGCCATGAAAAAGTTAGCAAGGTTCGCTATCCAGGTTATGGCGCCATGATCTCCTTTGAAGTAATTGCCGATGCAGCTGGCACAGACCTGGTTACCCAGAGCGCAGAGGTAATCACAAATACCACTAGCCTGGGCGGCATTGAATCTATGTGGGAGCGCCGACGTAGGTGGGCCACCGAAAGCCATAAAATTTCTGAATCTCTAATTCGCTTCTCGGTAGGTTGCGAAGATGTCGATGATTTATGGGAAGACATTACAAACTCATTAGGCAAAATCTAATTATTAGGAGTATTTTTAGAACATGTTCAAAGCCATTAAGCGTCTCTTTGGAGTAATCGGAGTCGCCCTGCTGGCTTTTCGCGCGATCGGCTCATTCTTATCGTGGGTAGATAAGCAAGATGAAGCGCAAGTAGATGCTTGGGTTGACGAAGAAGAGTTCGAAGAGCAAAAGTGAGTCAGGATTACATTGCAGGTGCCTGCAATATTGGTCCAGCCGAAATAAAGCAGCGCAAAACGGTAGCTTTTATTGGTTTAGCCCTTTCAATAATTTCGCTCGCTTACCTGATTTTTTCAGACTCCGAGAAGAGCGCCCGATTAACGCTAATTATTCCATTCGCCATCTTTGCGATTGGTTTTGTGCAATCACGGAAGAAGTTCTGCCTTGCATATGGCTTCCTGGGAACTTTTAATTTCGGCAAATTAGGTAAAGTATCTAAAGTTGCAGATTCGGCAGCTAAGAAAGCAGATCGAGAGACAGCAATCAAGATTTTGCTCCAATCACTTTTCTTGGCTCTAGGGTTAACACTTATCGCATATCTTCTCCCGTTTTAGTCCTTCCTTTCGGCCCAAGGTAGTGACAGAGTTATGTCATGGAAATCATCATTCATCTACGAAATACAGTTGTGGCCGAGGATTTCAAGGGAATTGTAAAAGAGAAATTAAAAGCACTTACTCGTTTTAATGTTTTGCTTGAACGAGTTGAAGTTGAAGTAATTGAAGAGAAGAACCCGCGACAAGGTAAACATGATCACCGTGTTGTAATTACTTCTCGTGGAGCTGGCCCAATGTTGCGTGCCGAAGCAGCAGAATTCAACGGGGTCGCCGCGTTTGATCGGGCTATTGAGAATTTTGAATTACAGATCCGAAAAGTTCACGAACGCTCTAAAGAGCGCAACCGCGACACGTTAAGAGATCGAGCTGTAAATCTAGATAATCTCTGAACCATCTTTACGAGTGGCTGTAAGGCTGGCAACAGTTGTAATAGCTAGCGTTGAAATGATTACAGCCAGACTGAACTCGATAGATACGTGAGGGACTTCAAATCCCGCGATCTCGTGAATTCCAATGCCATGGAAGGCTTCAAAGAACATCTTCACGCCAATAAAGGCCAAGATCACTGAAAGACCCTTTGACAGGAATACCAATCGGGAGAGCAGTCCTTGCAATAGGAAGTAGAGCTGACGTAGCCCCATCAAGGCGAAGATATTGGCGGTAACAACAATGTATGGATCTTTGGTAATTCCGAAGATCGCGGGGATTGAATCAAGGGCAAAGACCAAATCTGTTACGCCAAGAGTTAACAAGGCAATAGTAAATGTGCTGGCGCCTTTAGATCGAAGAAACTTAATAATCATACTGTCATCTGGCGTTGTTTCGTCATCTTCCTTCTCGATGAGCAGGCGATAAGCGGTGTAGATCAAGAATGCACCGAAGATAAAGAAAGCACTTGAGAAGCGAGTAATGATCGCGGTGCCTGCGGCAATAAAAATTCCACGTAAAACTAAAGCGATAATAATTCCCAGCAGAAGTACTAGCTGCTGCTTGGTCTTTTCAATCTGCAAGCGACTTAAAATAATTACAAATACGAAGATATTGTCGACCGATAGCGCATATTCAGTTAACCAACCGGCGAAGAATTCTTTCTGAGCAGTTTCACTTGGTGTCCAGTTTGGCATGAAGTAACCGAAAGCAAGGGCTGCTGAAACATAGATAACTGTCCAGATTGCCGCTTCAGTCATGCTGGTCTCTTTATTGCGGCGAAGAATTGCCACGATTAAGTCAAAAGCGATTACCGCTGCCAAGATGCCGATAGTAATAAGCCAGGTTGAGGTCGATTCCATGGCGCTACCTTACAGATTGGCCAGCAAAGTTAGCGTTTGAACCAGATGGCACGCCCTGCCTTGAGTTCTATTTCACCATTTTGCAGTGCTGTATCCAAATTTGAAGCCAAAATGAGTGAACTAGCTGGAGCTTTGACTACTTGATTTCCAGTATTCAAGAGAACATGAAAATCACCGCGCGAGAATCCGAGCACACCCGATGAGAGGCCATCGACATTCCAAGCAAATTCGTTTTTGCCGATCAGCACCTGACTTCGTATTGCAAGTGCTTTCCGGTAAAGGCCTAACGTCCCGTTTTCATTCTTTAGCTGACTTTCAACAGAGTGGCCGTTCCAGTTCTCAGGAAGTGGCAACCATGGCTTTCCAGATGTGAATCCAAAAGGCGTTGTGGTCGCGGTCCAAGGCATCGGTACTCGAGCACCATCACGGCCTTTGGTCTCACCATTTGTGCGAAAGAAAGTTGGATCTTGGCGATCACTATCGGCTAATTGTGCATCAGGTAACCCAAGTTCTTGGCCGTTATAAATGTAGTTCGAACCGGGCAGTGCGAATAGAAATAGCGCAAGTGCTCGTGATTCTTCAGAGCCAATTCTGGAAGCAACCCGAGGCGAGTCATGATTACTAATCGCCCAGGTCGGGAAAGCATCGACTTCCTTTAACATTTCAAAGGTGTTGCTGATTAACTCATAAAGAACTTGAGCTTCAAAAGGCGCAATCAATAAATCAAAATTGAATATCTGATGCAACTCATCTGGCCGCACATACAAAACTCCATTTTTAGGTGGATGTACCCACGCCTCTGCAACTGCCATAACAGGCTTATCGAATGAATCGAAGTGCTTGCGCCAATCTTGATAAATCTCATGTACGCCAGCTCGATCAAAGAATGGAACTGACGCTAATAAATTCTCACGCTCTTCTTTTGCCATCGCCACATCAATGCGAAGTGCATCAGATAAGCCTTGGGGATCGTGATGATCACTAGCAATATTTTCTTTGGCGAGACCATGCGCAACATCAATGCGGAAACCATCGGCTCCCATATTTACCCAGAAAGAAATAGTCTCTCGGAAATCTAAATCAACCTCGGGATTTTCCCAATTTAAATCAGGTTGCGATGAATCAAATAAATGTAAGTAGTACTGACCATCTGCTACTTGGGTCCAAGCCGGTCCGCCAAAGAGGGAGATCCAGTTATTCGGGGGAGTCCCATCTGGCTTTGCATCGTAGAAATGAAAACGTGCACGTTCAGTTGATCCACGTCCAGCAAGTAAAGCTGCTTTAAACCATTCGTGTTCAGATGAAAAATGATTTGGGACGATATCTACCAATACTTTTAAGCCCAGCTCGTGCGCTTTGTTAATCATCAACTTCGCATCAGCCAGGTTTCCAAAACGTGGATCAACATCACGAGGGTTTGCTACGTCGTATCCACCATCTTTATTTGGCGAGGTATAGAAAGGGCTCAGCCAGATCGCATCTACGCCAAGGTCCGCGATGTAATTTAGCTTGCTCGTGATGCCCGGAATATCGCCTTCGCCATCACCATTGCTATCAAAGAAGGATCGCGGATAGATCTGGTAAATGGTTGCTTCTTGCCACCATTTCTCATCCTGCTTATCTGCAATTGCCATGCCGTAAACCTAACTATTGGCCGCGTGATCAACAAAGCAAGCGGGCCATGTAACGAGTGGCGATAATTTCAGCTTTATAACAATTATTCTGATCTCTTTGAGCATTTTCCGTAAGTTAGGATACGACCATGTCAAAAGTCCTAGCTTCGCTGCCCGTTGGTCAACGTGTAGGCATTGCCTTTTCAGGCGGCCTCGATACTTCGGTGGCAGTTGCCTGGATGCGCGATAAAGGGGCAGTCCCTTGCACCTACACCGCAGATCTAGGGCAATATGACGAGCCAGATATTGATTCGGTTCCAGGTCGCGCTCTGGAATATGGCGCTGAAATCGCTCGACTAGTTGATTGCAAGACAGCGCTAGTTGAAGAAGGTCTGGCTGCAATCGCTTGCGGAGCTTTCCATATTCGCTCAGGCGGAAAACAATATTTCAATACAACTCCACTTGGTCGAGCCGTAACTGGCACCCTATTAGTGCGTGCGATGTTGCAGGATTCGGTTTCAATCTGGGGCGATGGTTCTACCTATAAAGGTAATGACATCGAGCGCTTCTACCGTTACGGCCTACTTGCTAATCCAAATCTAAAAATATACAAGCCATGGCTTGATACCGATTTCGTCACCGAACTTGGTGGCCGCAAAGAGATGTCGGAATGGCTGGTTTCACATAACCTGCCTTATCGCGATAGCACCGAGAAGGCATATTCAACTGATGCCAATATTTTAGGTGCCACTCATGAAGCTAAGAGCCTTGAACTTTTGGATTCTTCAATCGAATTAGTGCAACCAATTATGGGCGTAAAGTTCTGGGACCCAGCGGTAAAGATTGATTCTGAAGATGTAACTATTGAATACATCCAAGGTCGTCCGGTTTCTATAAATGGAAAGCTCATCGATGATGTAGTCGAACTTATGCGCGAAGCCAATGCAATTGGTGGTCGCCATGGCCTCGGAATGGCTGATCAAATTGAAAACCGTATTATCGAAGCCAAGAGCCGCGGCATATATGAAGCGCCTGGAATGGCCCTGCTCTTCATCGCTTACGAACGGTTAATTAGCGCGATTCATAACGAAGATACGATCGCAAATTATCACGCCGAAGGTCGCCGTCTCGGCCGCCTGCTATATGAAGGTCGCTGGTTTGATCCGCAGGCCCTGATGTTGCGCGAATCTTTAACTCGTTGGGTTGCATCAGCCGTAACTGGCACAGTGACAATTCGCTTGCGTCGCGGAGATGATTTCTCAATTATTAATACAACTGGACCTGCCCTTAGCTACCATCCAGATAAGTTATCGATGGAACGCACAGAAGATGCAGCCTTTGGCCCAACAGATCGCATCGGTCAATTAACGATGCGTAACTTAGATATTGCCGATACTCGTGCCAAACTTGAGCTATATCGCTCACAAGGCCAACTCGGTAGTGGAGATTTCGACCTAATTAAAGAGATTGGAAATGAATAATGACTCGGACTAAGAAGGCAACGCTAATTTCGATTTCAATCTTGCTAACCCTTGCAACACTTACCGGATGTGGAGATAAATCAGTGTCAACCGATGCAACCGCAACAAATCCATCTGTCTCAGGTGCTGCTGGCGCAAAGCCAATTTTGGGTGCTCCACAAGGTGAAGCTCCAAAAACTTTAGTTACAAATGACATCATCGTTGGAACAGGTAAAGAAGTTGTTGCATCATCAACGCTAACTGTTCATTACACGCTGATGGCATGGTCAACTGGCCAAGTTGTTGAATCATCATGGGATGGCGGTTCTCCTGCAGAATTTCCACTATCTGGCGTAATTGCTGGTTGGCAACAAGGAATGCCCGGAATGAAAGAGGGCGGTCGTCGCTTACTCGTGATTCCAGCTGATCTTGGTTATGGCGCAGCAGGTGGCGGACCAATTGGTCCAAATGAAACTTTGATCTTCGTCGTTGACGTAATCGCTGTTTCTTAAATCAACCTTTAACTAAGTATTAATTTTTAAAGGTACGGCCACGTTCTAACGGCGCTGGCCAATCAATCATCACCTTTAACTCTTCAGCTGCGGCCATTGCCCAACGCGGATTTCTAATCATGGCGCGCGCCAAAAAGACAGCATCTGCTTTGCCAGAGTTGATGATCTCTTGCGCTTGATGTGGGTCAGTAATCGCACCAACTGCAGCGACGGCGATATCTGATTCAACTCTAATTGCTTGAGCAAATGGCACTTGATATCCAGGAACTGGCTTAATTGGCGCATTATGTAAGTTGCCGCCAGAGGAAACATCGATTAGATCTACCCCGATCTCTTTGAGTTGCTTGCAAAGTTCGATCGAATCAATAATCTGCCAGCCTTCATCGGTCCAGTCGCTGGCGGAGATTCGAATCATTAGTGGCACTGAATCTGGAATCGCCCCACGGACGGCTGCGGCAACTTCCATAAGGAAGCGAGTGCGATTCTCAAAACTTCCGCCGTATTCATCTGTGCGTAGATTTGAAAGCGGTGAATAAAACTGGTGCAACAAGTAGCCATGAGCTGCATGAATTTCAATTACATCAAAGCCAGCTTTGATCGCATTTTTAGCAGCGTGTGCAAAATCTTTAACTAATTGATGTATCTGCGGCACCGTGAGCGCATGTGGTTCAGGCATGCCGTGATAAGCCTGGGCAGATGCCGAATGTGTGGTCCATCCGCCTTCGGCAGGTGTGGCAATTAAGTGGTCATCAGTTGGTCGCATTGTTGAACCTTTACGGCCAGCATGCGCCAATTGAATTCCCATGACTGCGCCTTGGGTATGTGCAAAATCATTTATCTTCTTAAATGCCGCAATCTGTTCGTCGTTATAAATGCCAGGACAGCCAATTGAAATTCGCCCTTCAGGAACAACACCTGTTGCTTCAACCATAATCAAGCCAGCTTCGCCGGTTGCAAAGGCACCGATGTGCGCCATATGCCAATCACCAACGACACCATCATTAGATGTGTACTGGCACATAGGACTTACCCAAACACGATTCTTAATTGTTAAGTCGCGGAGTTTGATGGGATCAAATAAGTTCTTCATAAGAGCTATGTTATGCCTGATCTGACAAAGTGACACTATCTTGTAAAGTTTCGCTATGGCCATTGCGAAATATGCTTATTCAGCGCTCGATTGTTCTGATCCGATTGCGCTAGCTGATTTTTACTCCAAGTTAACAGGTTGGCCGGTTGAACCTTTAGGAGATTTCCCGCCGGCCGATGTAACTTGGCTTGAGTTATTGGATGAAAACGGCAAGACCAAAATGGCTTTTCAAAAGATTGAAAACTATCGCCGGCCGACTTGGCCAGTAGGTGAGGTTCAACAACAAGTCCATTTAGATTTTCATGTCCTTGATATGGAAAAGGCGAGAAAAGAAGTGATTGAGATTGGCGCCGTACAGGCAGAGTTTCAAGCAGCGGAACACTTTCAAGTCTTTTTCGATCCCGAAGGCCATCCCTTCTGTTTAATTAAGAAGGATTCGCTTTGAGATGAAACACACTCGCTAAAAGGTGTAAATCAAGTATTCTCCAACTCTAACTAAGAGAGCTGGAGGCCGGCGATCGAAAATTCAATGCGCAGGGCTCTTCGCCGAGCCAGCGATGCCGCCACTCTCAATCTCGATGAGATCGAAGTTCTACTTTCAGCTCGAGGCGAAGAGTTAACTCAGCTATGCGCTGCAGCTGCTCGAGTACGAGATGCGGGGCTACTTGAACTAAATCGCCCAGGAGTAATTACTTACTCACCAAAAGTTTTTATTCCGCTAACTCGATTGTGCCGAGACCGTTGTCACTATTGCACCTTTGCAACTACGCCAAACCATTTACCAGCTGCTTATCTTGAGATTGCCGAAGTTATTGAAATTGCCAAAGCCGGTGCAGAAAAAGGGTGTCTCGAAGCGCTCTTTACCTTAGGCGATCGACCAGAAGATCGATGGGATGTAGCCGCAGAATGGCTATCAGAACGTGGTTACTCCTCGACCTTAGATTACTTACGCGCATGCGCTATCGCCGTACTTGAAGAAACTGGCTTACTTCCACATTTAAACCCGGGCGTAATGAGCTTTGAAGAACTTTCCAGATTGCGCCCAGTTGGCGCCAGCATGGGAATGATGCTGGAAACATCTGCTACCAGATTGTTTTCAGATAAAGGTGAAGTTCATTTCGGCAGCCCTGATAAAGATCCGGCAGTTCGTTTTCGTACGATTGAAGATGCGGGCCGACTTTCAATCCCATTTACAACTGGAATTCTAGTTGGCATTGGTGAAACTTTGCGTGAACGCGGTGATTCGCTAATAAAGCTGGCTGAGTTAGCTAAGAGTTACGGCCATATTCAAGAGATCATCATTCAAAATTTCCGCGCTAAAGAAGATACCGCCATGCGCAATTCTCCTGATGCCGACCAGCAAGAGTATTTAGCTGCTATTGCAGTAGCCCGTCTGGTTTTCGGGCCACGTATGAGAATTCAGGCGCCGCCGAATTTATCTGAACCAAGTGAATTTGCGCTTTTAATTGCAGCCGGAATAGATGACTGGGGTGGCGTGTCGCCAGTAACTCTAGATCACGTAAATCCAGAACGCCCATGGCCTGAGATTGATTTACTTGCACAAGAGAGCAAAGCCTCTGGCTTTGAGTTAAAACCGCGTTTAACAATCTATTCAAACTTTCTGAGCTCACCAGAAAAATGGATTGATCCGAAGATTAGGTCGCATATTTCGGCACTAGCTGATGCCACAGGCTTGGCAAAACCAGCAATTGTTCCAATTGGTTCACCATGGCAAGAAAGTGGTGAGAGCTTACAAAGTATTGGCCGCACCGATTTAGGTGATTCAATAGATGAGCAAGGCCGAACCAACGACGTTCGCTCAGATTTTGATTCTATCTTTGGCGACTGGGAGAGCATCTCTGCGAAGTTAAACCAGATAAAGAGCAACAGTTCACCTGCTCTTCAAAGCTCTTTCAATAACTCACTCGCTAAGTTAATTGAAAATCCCCGCGCTCTATCTCGCGATGAGGTGCTAACCCTATTTTCGGCAGATGGCGATGATCTGGAATTGCTGGTTCGGGCGGCAGATGAGAAGCGTGCTGAGCTAGTCGGCGATGAGGTCTCGTACATTGTTAACCGAAACATCAACTTCACCAATGTTTGTTATACCGGCTGCCGTTTCTGCGCCTTTGCGCAACGGAAAACAGATGCCGATTCATACCTACTTTCTATAGATGAGATTAAATCTCGAGTGCATGAAGCCTGGGCACTCGGTGCGAATGAAGTTTGCATGCAAGCTGGAATCCACCCAGATTTACCGGGGGATACCTACTTTGATGTTGCGCGCGCAGTTAAAAGCGCTGTTCCCGAAATGCATATCCATGCTTTCTCACCAATGGAGATATTTAGCGGTTCGATCAAGCTGGGTATTTCATTTCGCGAATGGCTACAAGAAGCTAAAGCTGCTGGCCTTGGAACAATTCCCGGAACCGCTGCTGAAATTTTAGATGATGAGATTCGCTGGATTCTTACTAAAGGAAAGTTGCCCGCAAAAGCTTGGCTCGAAATAGTGCGCGAAGCTCATCTGCTTGGAATAAAATCTTCGGCCACAATGATGTATGGCCACGTAGATAACATTTCACATTGGTACGACCACATCATCACCATTCGAAATTTACAAGATGAAACCGGCGGCTTTACTGAATTTGTGCCGCTGCCTTTTGTTCATTACTCATCACCTATTTATTTAGCTGGCATCGCACGACCAGGACCTACAATTCGCGAAAATCGCGTCGTGCATGCAATGGCGCGATTACTGCTAGCTGGTTCAATAAATAATATTCAATGCTCGTGGGTGAAGCTCGGATTAACTGGTGCCGACGGCGTTCTCTCATTATTAAATGGGGGAGTAAATGACATTGGTGGCACTTTGATGGAGGAAACCATTAGTCGTATGGCGGGCAGCACAAATGGTTCGATGCGCACTGTTGCTGAATTAGAAGAGATTGCGGGGCTGATCGGCCGCCCTTCCCGCCCGCGGACTACTACTTATGGCCAAGTTTCAGCTGATCGCGAAGCGGTATCGCGACGTGCTAACGTTAAGCAATTGTTTCCGGGGTCGGTGTAATTCCGAACCGGCAGTGAAAGTCTGCGACCCGATCGCATCCAGCGCTCGGTGGACTTGGTGTAATTCCAAGACCGACGGTTAAAGTCCGGATGAGAGGAAACAAAATTTAGGTGGGCTAACTATGCCTATCTCTATTTGCCTTTCTTTTGCCACCCCGGAAAATCGCTACTAAAGATTTTCTAACTGGGTAGGAGGCGCTAAATGAGTAATCAAGCAGTAGATGCCGCCTTCATGTCACGCGCCAATTCCCTTGCAATTAAAGGCTTGGGTCTAACCGGCAGTAACCCAATCGTTGGTGCCATTCTGGTCGATCAAGCCGGCAATGTAGTTGGTGAAGGTTTTCATAGCGGTGGGCCACATGCCGAAGTTATTGCAATCAGCGATGCGGGCGATCTAGCCAAGGATGCAACGCTTTATGTAACTCTCGAGCCCTGTAACCATCAAGGCAAAACTGGCCCATGTGTTGAAGCAATACTAAGCGCTGGTATCAAAAAAGTTATTTACGGAAGCCAGGATCCAAATCCGATTGCGCAAGGCGGCGCCGATTCTTTAGCTACAGCCGGAATTCAGGTTGAGCAAATCTCCAATACATCTGAAGTTGAAAAATCTAATCGTGCTTGGCTGCATAAGATTCGAAATGCTCGGCCATTTTTCACTTGGAAAGTTGCGATGACCCTAGATGGGCGCACAGCCGCACAAGATGGCACTTCAAAATGGATTACCAGCGAAGATTCTCGCGCAGATGTAAATCTGATGCGTTCTCAGAGTGATGCGATCTTGATCGGCACTGGCACGGCACTAATCGATAATCCGCGACTAGTCCCACATGATCTGCCAGAGCCAATGAATCCAAGAAGTGTTAATCCAATTCGCATTGTTATGGGTACGCGCGAAGTGCCGTTAGATTTTAATCTGCATGATGATCAGGCCGAGACGATATTTGTGCGCTCGCATAATTTCTCCGAGTTAATTGCATTTTGTAATGAACGTGGTTTAAACCAGGTAATGGTCGAAGCTGGCAGCGTGCTAGGAACAGCGATGTTAAAGGCCGAATTAATCGATGAGTTAGTAATTTACCAGGCACCGATTCTCTTAGGAGCTGGAAAATCTTTTATTGGCGATCTAGGAATCACAAATATCGCCGAAAAGCTCAAATTAACCTTAAAAAGCAGTACTCAAATAGGTAGCGATATTCGCTTGGTTTTAAGTAGAGAGTCGGGGTCGTAAATGTTTACTGGGCTAGTTGAATGCACGGGTCGAATTGAAGCCATTGAAGTAAGTTCTGATTCAGCCGTATTCACCTTTGCTGATGTTGCTTTTGCCAGCGAATTAAATATTGGTGACTCCGTTTCGGTAAACGGCACATGTTTGACGGTTACTCAGAAAAGTTCCACTGGCTTCTCAGTTGATGTAATGATTCAAACTTTAAAGTTAACTTCGTTGCAATCACTTATGGTGAACGAGCGGGTAAATCTAGAAAGAGCTGCTTTGGTTACTTCTAGATTGGGTGGGCATATTGTTCAAGGCCATGTTGATGGCACTGGAACTGTTGCGCACTTAAATCAGGGCGAGAAATGGCTCCAAATGGATATCAATATTCCCGCTGAACTAGCTAAGTATGTTGTGGCGCAAGGATCAATTTGCATTGACGGTGTCTCTCTAACAGTTGGTTCTATCTCTGATGAATTAAACCAGGTAACAGTTTGGTTGATCCCGGAGACTATATCTGTTACAAATTTGGGAAATAAAGCAATCGGCGACCTAGTCAACATCGAAGTTGATGTTCTAGCTAAATATGTAGAACGCCTTATCGAGAAAGCAAAGAAATAATGAGCGCTATTTTGACCAATATGGCCGAAGCAATTGAGCGCTTTGCCAAAGGCGAATTCTTAATTGTGGTAGATGATGCCGACCGTGAAAATGAAGGCGACTTGATTGTGGCTGGTTCAAAGATCACTGACGAACAAATGGCATTCTTAATCAGACATACCTCTGGAATTATCTGTTCGGCAATTAGTACCAATCGAGCCTATGAATTAAATCTTCCGATTATGGTTCGTGAAAATGAAGATACTCGCCGCACAGCCTTTACTGTTTCGATCGATGCAAAAGCAGGGTTAACAACAGGCATCAGCGCTACCGAGCGCGCAAACTCAGTGCGATTGCTAGCTAATCCGGCTGCCCGCGCTGCCGATTTCATCAGACCGGGCCATATCTTTCCTTTGATCGCACACCCTGAAGGCCTTGCCGCAAGAGGTGGACATACCGAAGCCGGCTTAACTCTCTGCCAACTTTCCAACCAAGGCGAATCCGGCGTTCTCTCTGAACTAGTAAATGATGACGGAACAGTTATGAAGGGCGATCAGATAGCCGCCTTTTCAGCCAAGTATTCAATTCCGGTAATAACAATTGAAGATTTAACGAAATACGCACTCATTAATCTGCCGACTGAAGGCACACAGGAGCGAAAGTTAAATTGGGCCGAACTTCCTCACGAGACCGGCAATTGGCAGATTGCAACGTATAAGGGAAGTTCAGGCATCGATCACGCAATTTTGAAATTTGGCGAGCCAGCTAGAGACAATTCAGCCTTAACTTTAATTCGAGCTCACTCCGAATGTTTAACTGGAGATGCCTTCGGATCTCTTCGCTGTGATTGTGGTCAGCAGTTACGTGGCTCATTCGAGAATATCGTTGCCAAAGGTGCCGGTTATATTTTCTATCTGCGCGGGCAAGAAGGCAGAGGAATTGGTCTTAGTGAAAAGATTAAGGCTTACGTTCTGCAAGACCAGGGTCTAGATACTATCGATGCCAATATCGAACTAGGTCACTCAAATGATGTACGAGAGTGGCATGACCTCGCAGAAATTCTAGATCTGCTCAAGGTCGGTAACGTCGAGTTAATTACCAATAACTTAGCGAAGATTGATGCGATTACTCAGAGCGGTCGCACTGTGACTCGAGTATCAATTTCCCCCGAGGTGAATGATTTCAACCGTAAGTATTTACAGACCAAGAAGGACAAGATGCATCACATGTTAGGAGAAATCTAATGGCCGGTACTTCACCAACGCTTGAGTCCCTGAATTTAAGTGACTTAAAAGGGAAAAAGGTCGCCATTATCGCTGCGCAATGGCATCCAGAGATTTGCAATAACTTGATTCACGGAGCCGAATTAATTTTCAAGAGCGCTGGCATCGAGTATGAAGTCACAACAGTCTCGGGCTCCTTCGAACTGCCATTAGGAGCACAAATAAAGCTAGATCAAGGCTTTGATGGTGCTGTGGTTTTAGGCCTAGTAATGCGTGGCGACACCGCCCACTTCGATTACATCTGTGATGGCGTCACATCTGGCGTTATGCAGGTATCGCTAAATCGAGCTAAGCCAATCGGCTTTGGCGTCTTGATGTGCGATAACTTGCAACAAGCCATTGAGCGTTCTGGCGAAGGTTTAGGAATTGGCAACAAGGGTGAAGAAGCAGCTTTAGCAGTTTTGGCACTTTGGAACTTAGCTAAATAATTTGTTTGATTCCTCGGCGAAATGTTGCGAGTACTTTGATTTTGCTAACCTCGTGAGGTTCAACTTCAACCGGGTTGCGATCAAGAATAATGAAATCTGCAACTTTGCCTAGTTCAAGTGTGCCGAAATCGCTATCTCTGAATAATTGCCGAGCAACGGCCGCCGTATAAAAGTGCATTGATTCTTCGATCGTGATCGCTTGATCAATGCTCCAACCTTCTGGCGGCTGGCGATCAGGGGATTGGCGATGAACTGGCACTGCCAATGCGACAAGTGGCGTGAAATCAGTAATCGGCCAATCACTTCCGAAACTTACCTGGGCGCCAGAGTCGATTACCTTTCGCAACTGGTACTGCTGATTATTTCGAGCCTCACCCAACCGAGGAAGAATTAACTCTTTATTCATCGGATCTAGATAAGTCCAAAGCGGTTGGAAATTAGCTATTACCCCAAGAGCTGCAAATCTAGGTAGGTCACTTTTGCTAATCAACTGCGCATGAGTAATGACGGGGCGACGGTCCCAAAGTGGATTTGCTTTAATAACTGCTTCAATCGCATCTAGCGCCTGCCTTACGGCGGCATCACCAATCGCATGAATATGTAATTGCAGGCCAGCTTGATCGAAGATAGTAGCTGCCTCAATTAGTTCTTCGGTGCTCCAGATCAAGAGCCCACAACTGGCTGGATCATCTAAATATGGTTCAAGAATTGCGGCAGTACCGGCTGACAAAGCACCATCGCAAATGAATTTAACAGATTCTGCAGTAAGGCCCGAACTGTCTGGAAGAGATTGCACTTTCATGCGCATCTCATTGAAGTAGGTAACTCGACTGCGCCATTTCTCAGGTTGCGCCAAGAAGGTTAGGTTTAAATCAATTTTCAGCGCGCCACTTTGTGCCGCCTTTATATAAATCTCAGTCATGCCATCTTCTACCCAGGCATCCATGGACGAGGTAACGCCGGCAGCTAGATACTGATTACTTGCCCATTCGATCGCCGCAAGTTCATCATCTTCTGTTCGAGCTGGCGCAAGCTTGCTAATTAAATCCATTGCAGCTGGTTCGCGCAGAGTTCCTTTTGGCGCACCATCTTCTCGTCTAGCGATTGTTCCACCTTCAGGATCCTTGGTATCTGAAGTGATTCCGGCCATCTCTAGAGCTTTGCTATTCACCCAAATCGTATGATGATCGACGGCGTGCAAAATTACTGGGCGATCACTAACCGCTTGATCTAGCCAATGCGAATCAAAGTCACCACGTTCAACAATCGCGGCTTCATATGCACCGCCAATGATCCAAGCTGTACCTGGATTGGCATCCGCAAATCTTTTAACTTCAGCGACTATCTCGCTAACTGATTGCAACCCATTTACTTTTGGCCCTAAAGATTCACGGCCGGCAAATAGGGGATGTGCGTGACCGTCAGCAAATGCTGGCATTGCGAAAGCGCCTGCCAGGTCAATGACCTCATCAAAGTCAACGCTTGACGCACCGAAGGAAGCAATTCGCCCATCCTCAATCAGCAATGAATCAGCGATTAAGCCTTTGCCGAGCCAGATGGTTCCATTCTTGATCAGTACTCTCATTCCGAAAAGAATACGAGTAAAAAGGAGATATTTCTCGTTAAATATGGAACTTCTTTCAGAAATCTAATCAGTAAAGCAGTTCTATTTCGCATCCTTGAGATTGCAATTCGCGCAGAATTGCTTGGTATCTTCGATCAAAGGAGATTGGATCAGATACTTGTTCACGCCATTTACCTTGAGACATCTTCTCCGCAGTTAGATTTGTATCAAAGTATTCTCTAAGACGTATCTCATCTGGGATCCCTAAATGTTTCAAAATATCAGCAAAAGATTGCTCTCTATTTAACACAACCAGATTCTCTAGTCTGACAGTTAAAACCTTTTCAGGTTCCAACTTCGCCAGTGCTAAGTGCCCTCGCAAAGTTCGCTTCTTCCACCATTCCAGCGCCGCCATTGGGTCAGCAGGACCCCAACGTTCGCGTGATACGGATAGAGCGACATCGCGACCATCTCGAACCATGTTAATGAATTTCGCCTCTGGGAACATGCGCGATATAAATTGAGAA
>JNSK01000008.1_pt1 | contig 73632 bp, 67 predicted proteins | sample 210681 | NCBI WGS metagenome assembly JNSK01 (sample SAMN02808684, study PRJNA238866) | freshwater metagenome | biome: fresh water; feature: freshwater reservoir; material: water; isolation source: water column of the freshwater reservoir Embalse de Amadorio in Spain | place: Spain: Valencia ...
AACGCCAACGCCGGAACCTTCACCGACGCCAACGCCAACGCCAACGCCAACACCAACGCCAACGCCAACGCCGGAACCTTCACCGACGCCAACGCCAACGCCAACGCCAACGCCAACGCCAACGCCAACGCCAACGCCGGAACCTGATGTTCGAGTTCCGGATCCGGAGCCAACACCTACTCCAACTCCAACTCCGGAACCAACTCCGGAACCAACGCCAACGCCGGATCCAGTTCCAATTGTTATTACGCCACCCGCCCCTCCTGCACCAGTGATCATTTTTGTGCCAGCACCTGTATTTGCACCGGCACCAGTATTTGCACCTGCTCCTGTACTTGCACCGCTACCAGTGATTGAAGTCAAGAAGCCACAGATAGAAACCGTGACAGCGATTGTTGTCATTCCACCGGTGCTCACACCTGATCCTGTTCCGGTTCCAGCTGAATTAACAACACAGAAGCAGGAAAAAATAGTTGCTGCACCTGTTGTTGAGAGCGCTCCTGAAAAAGTCTTGACGAAGATCAGTGTTCCAAAAATTGCAGCCTTCAAAGGCGACGGGCCATTTAAATTCGCTCTAGCGTTGATGGATCAAGAGGATTCAACGGCAATTAAGGACCCAGAGCTTGCGATGGGTATAAAAATCTTCTCGCAGACTCCTTCGGTCTGTCGGGTCTCTGCAATCTTTAATAAGGCAACAGGAAAGTATGCGATTAGCGTCACGGGAATCTCTAATGGTCAATGCAAAATCACGGCAGTTGATCGAGGCAATGATGAGAAGTTTCCAACAGCGACAGAGATAAAGCAGACGATTACTGGGATAACTCCTAAGAGGAGTGTTTCCATCAAGTCGGTCAAACCAACCCCTGCCCCAAAGGCTGGAATCAAGAAGGCTTCCTTTAAGCCTACAAAAGGATAGATCCGACCTCTATAGTGTTGCTGTGGCACGAATTCTAATTACACCTGACTCATTTAAAGGTAGTGCGACAAGTCGCCAAGTGTGTGATGCCTTAACTCGTGGTTGGCTAGAAGTCCGAAATGGTGATGTGATTGAATCCGCACCCTTTGCAGACGGTGGCGAAGGAACTCTCGATTGTATTGAGAGCGTGAGTCCGTCTGCAGTTCGAGTACCAATTCATGTGCAAGGTGCGACAGGAATAGAACACTCATCGTCCTGGTTGCTGGTCAATGGTGATACTGCGGTGATTGAGATGGCCGCGCTCTGTGGAATCACAATCGTTGAGAAATTAGATCCACTCGGGGCACATTCATTTGGTGTGGGTCAAGCAATTAATGCAGCCCTTAATGATGATCGGGTGAGAGAAATTCTTGTTGCAGTTGGTGGTTCTGCATCTACTGACGGAGGAACCGGTGCGCTCGTCGCACTTGGCTTTACCTTTTTAGATGCGAATGGTTCAGCTGTTGGTCTCGGCGGTGCGCAGCTTCACGCAATTCAGACCATAGTGCCACCAGAGCACATAGCATCTGCAGAACGTGGAATCAAAGTATTAGTAGATGTGCAATCTCCACTTGTTGGAATTACTGGCGCAGCCCATGTCTTTGCACCGCAGAAGGGCGCTAATGCCGGGCAGGTAGATTTCCTTGATATTGGTTTATCTCATCTTCTTAGCCTTGTTGGTGTTGCCGACAAGCCAGGATACGGAGCTGCCGGGGGAGTTTCATTCGGATTATCAGCTCTCCTTGGAGCCACCATTGTCAGCGGTGTTCATACGATTGCTTCACTCATTGACCTTGAGGAGAAGATCAAGCAGGCCGATTGCGTCATAACGGGTGAGGGCTCATTTGATAGTCAGAGCTTTAGCGGAAAAGTTGTTGGATATATTGCAGATGTTGCGCAACGAAACAACGTTCCAATGATGATTGCCTGTGGCGTGAATGAGAACGCTGATTCCCCTTCAATAATCTCGTTGGTCGATCTTGCCCCATCGGTGGAATCTGCAAAGAGTGAATCAGGGAAGTGGCTGATTGAGGCTGGAAAGCAGTTAGCAACCACGTTTCACGATTGATTGTAAGCATTTGATCCTATACGATCCCGATATGACGTCTGAGAAACCTTCGTAAATCATGAAAAAAGTATGGACACAGTGGAATGACCTGAATCTTCCAGAAGGTATTACTCACGCGCCAACAGATGGCATAGCTCCAGCTGCAGCCGATCTCGAATCTATTGAATTTTATGTTCCACGTTATATGGGTGGGCCACAAGCTATTGCGATGGTCCCTCAGATGAAGAACCTGAAAGTCATTCAATCCCCGAATGCTGGCGTCGATGACGTATTGAAGATTCGTCCCGAGGGCGTCACGCTTTGCAATGCAGCGGGTGTGCACGACGCGTCCACTGCAGAGCTTGCTGTGGCGTTAGCAATTGCATCACGACGTGGATTTGCTCCCTTTGCTCTTCAGCAACAGGCACAGCATTGGCAGCATGACCGAATGCCATCGCTGTCGGACTCAAATATTGCGATCATTGGTTTTGGAAATATTGGAAAGACAATCATGAAGATGCTTTCGGGATTTGAAGTTACGATCACCCCGTTTTCAAGGTCAGGTCGCGATGGATCACTCACATTTGATCAATTCGATCGCTTACTACCGACATTTGATGTAATCATCTTGATTGTTCCGCTCACCGATCAGACGCGACACCTGATGAATGCTGAACGGTTGGCAGCCATGAAAGATGGCGCAGCACTTATCAATGTCGCTCGTGGCGCAGTTGTTGATACTGACGCGCTGATTCGTGAACTTAATTCAGGTCGAATTACTGCTGGGTTAGATGTCACAGATCCAGAGCCACTTCCAGACGGACATCCATTGTGGAGCGCACGAAATGTGATTATCACGCCTCATGTGGGTGGCGATAGCGAGGCATTTACTCCTCGCGGCCGCAAGTTAGTGGAAGAGCAACTTGCAAGATTTGCAGCGGGTGAACCACTCCTTCACATCGTTGCGCAATAATTGCGCATTTACTGCGCAGTAATTGATCAGTAATTGCAATTACTTGCCCTGTGGTAGTCTCTGAAATAATTCATTCTAAATTTACTACGTGTAGCACGAGGGGTTAGTAATGGAATTTGATCTCCAAGAGTACAAATCAGCTTGGAATTTGGATCAGGATGTTCGCCATTGCAACCACGGATCTTTCGGTGCCGTACCTATTGTCGTACAAGAAGCGCAAAAGAAGATTCAAGATCGGGTGCAATCTAATCCCGTGAAGTTCTATGCTCGCCAAGCTATGAGCGAAGTACAAGACGCACGAGGCAAAGTAGCAGCGTTTCTTGGCCAAAAACCAGAGCAAATTGTCTTGGTGCGAAACACAACTGAGGCTGCAAGTACAACGATGCGAGGATTCCCATTTAAGGCAGGGGATGAGGCAATTGTTCTTGATCATGAATACGGTGCAGTTATTTATGCGGTTCAGCGAGCGGTCGAAGCTGCCGGTGGCACACTTGTTGTGGTCCCCGTCCCGCGCCTTGCATCAGATGACGAAGTAGTTGAATTAGTAAAGAAATCATTGACCCCGCGGACCCGCCTATTTGTCGTTGATCATGTGACTTCAGCGACGGCCCGTACTTTTCCGGTGGATGCACTCAGCGCACTCTGTCGTGAAAACGGCGTGGCTATTGCAGTTGACGCATCGCACACACCTGGAAACTTTGATTTGGATCTAGATAAACTCGATGCAGATTTCTGGTTTGGTAATCTCCATAAATGGGCGTCGGCACCTCTTGGTTGTGGTGTCTACAGAATTGCTCCACGCTGGCAAGAGATTATGCGCCCACTCATCGTTTCTTGGCAGGACCACGATGCATACCCACTTCCTTGGGACATGCTCGGAACTGTTGATTTAAGTCCATGGCTAGCAGCACCAGTTGCAATTGAATTTTACGAGAAGATCGGTTGGCACCGAGTGCGCGCAGCAAACACTGCACGTATGAGATATGGACGTGGGTTGGTAATGGCAGAGCTCGGGGTTGGCGATGATGAATTGCGCGAGGAAGAGTTACCTCTCGGAGTAATTCGCCTTCACAAAATGGATGGTGGGCGAGATGGATGTATCGCACTTCAGCGTAAATTTGCTGAAATCCATAAAATTGAAGTGCCAATCACTACGGCATGCGATCAATATTTCATGCGAGTTTCTGGCCAGCTCTATAACACGCCAGCTGATTACGAAACTTTAGCCATGGCAGTGCGTAAGGAGTTTAACTAGTTATGAGTATCTCTAAGGATGAGCTTGAAATTCTGGAAGAAATCCAACTTCGCACCCTTTGGCTAGCTGTGCGTATGGTCGACTTTGCTAACCATGATCGAGTCAATACTGATGGAATCAAAGTGGGAGGCCACCAAGCGTCAAGCGCCTCGATGATTTCGATTCTGACATCTCTCTATATGTATCATCTCGATCCGAATGATCGCGTCAGCGTTAAACCCCACTCTTCACCAGTTTTTCACTCGATTCAGTATCTATTGGGCAATCTGGAGAAGAAGTATTTAACAACACTACGTAGCGCCGGCGGACTTCAAAGTTACCCATCACGTACCAAAGATCCAGATATTGTTGATTTCTCCACCGGCTCCGTAGGCCTTGGCGCAGCTGCACCACTTTTTGCCGGAGTCACGCGACGTTACGTTGACTCTCACTTTGGTCCACGTCCACACTCCCGCTTCATCGCTCTCATCGGAGATGCCGAACTCGATGAAGGAAATATCTGGGAAGCGGTTGCAGATCCGGCAACCGATGGACTCGGCAATGTGATGTGGGTAGTTGACTTTAATCGTCAGTCGCTCGATCGAGTCATTCCAGGAATTCGTATTGCCCAATGGCGCGCACAATTTGAGGCGGCTGGATGGCACGTTGCCGAAGTAAAGTATGGAACGAAGCTAAAAGAGGCATTCGCCGAACCAGGAAGTGAAGCATTCAAACAATGGTTTGATGATATTCCTAACGAGCAATACCAATCCCTTTTCGGACAGAAGCTCGAAGAATTACGAGCGCGCTTCCTTGATGGTGCACCTGCAGGAGTCGCTGAGTATTTAACAAAGTTTTCAGATAGCCAATTGTTCGAGATTTTAAGTGACCTTGGCGGACATAACGTGTCATCACTTGTTGAAACCTTCCAAGCGTGCGATGCGGTAACAGATCGCCCGAGCGTCGTATTTGCATACACCGTTAAGGGCTGGGGACTTCCAATGGCGGGGGATCCTAGAAACCACTCTGCTCAGTTGTCTACAGAACAGATAGATACCCTGCGCACATCCATGGGATTAACGGTAGAAAATGAATGGGATTCATTTGACCCAGAATCTCGAGTAGGAAAATACTTAGCTAAACGTAAAACCGATCTCAAGCGTGGAGAATCTGCTGCTGAAATCAAAGCGGTGATTCCAACTACCACCAACCCAAAGAGCACAGGAATGATTTCAACACAAGAAGTCTTTGGACGTGTGTTAACTGAGATCAGTCGTGACGAAGCAATTCGTCCATACCTTGTAACAACAGCACCTGATGTGGCGACCTCAACAAACCTAGGCGGCTTTATTAACCGCACGGGCGTCTATCATCCTCAAGTTTTACGACGCTGGAACGAAGATCCCATGCTGAAGTGGGCGGAAGGTCCTACAGGTCAGCACATTGAACTTGGAATCAGTGAGATGAACCTTTTCATGCTCCTTGGAATGCTTGGGCTCTCTCATGATCATTCTGATCAGCCACTTATTCCAATCGGCACCGTGTACGATCCATTCGTTCTGCGCGGGCTTGATGCCTTTATCTACAGTGTTTACTCAGGTGCAAAATTTATTATTGCGGGAACACCATCGGGTGTAACCCTTGCACCTGAAGGTGGCGCTCATCAATCGACAATTACGCCATCGGTTGGAATGGAGTTGCCAGGGGTAGTTCTGATGGAACCAGCCTATGCACAAGCTCTTGATTGGCTTCTCTGCGATGCGATCGCCCATGTTGCTGGAAATAAGAAAGATACAACTCCCGATCTTCGCCCTAACGAGCTGGCATTTTATTTCCGTCTCACCACTCGCCCTATTGATCAGGCACCATTTACACAAGCGCGGGAACGTCTTGGTGATGCGCTGCTTCGCACACAAGTTTTAGCTGGTGCATACCGACTCGTTGACGGTCGCAGCACACCTGGCTACATTGTTGAAGATCCACACGCACCAGTTGTCCATTTGGTTGCAACCGGAGCAGTGATGCCTGAAGTACTAGAGGCAGCGCGCGAATTATCAAGTGAAGGAGTTGTCGCTCATGTTATTGAGGTGACATCACCTGGTCGACTATACGGAAGTTGGCAGAGAACTCTTAAGCAGGGAATCCGCACAGCAAGCACACCATCATTTCCTGGCGCACTGCGCACAATTTTCTCAGAGCGCGCTCCAATAGTTTCTGTCCATGACGGTGCTTCACATGCAATGTCATGGTTGGGCTCAGCACTTGGAATGCCACAAGTAGCTATGGGAGTAGATACGTTTGGACAATCAGGAACAATCGCTGATCTCTATCGAATCCATGATCTCGATAGTGGCTCGATTGTAAATGGAGCACTCGCTGCTCTTAGTCTGGATGTGTAAACCCATTGATTCTCTTCACCGATTCTACTTCGAGAGGTAAAAGCGATAAACTATGTCCGTGAATAACTCTTCTCCTGGTGCAGCATTTCGTAAGGCTCTGGCCGAGGAGAACCCGCTTCAAATCGTAGGCACGATCAATGCCAATCATGCGCTCCTTGCAAAGCGCGCCGGATATCGAGCAATCTATCTTTCGGGCGGCGGCGTTGCCGCAGGCTCCATGGGTATCCCTGATCTGGGTATTACGACTCTTGAAGATGTCCTGACAGATGTTCGTCGCATTACCAATGTCTGCGATACCCCGCTATTAGTGGATGCAGATACCGGTTTCGGTGCCTCAGCATTTAACATCGCTCGCACAGTCAAGGATTTAATCAAGGCTGGGGCTGCTGCGATGCATATGGAAGACCAAGTGGGAGCCAAACGTTGTGGACACCGACCAAATAAAGAGGTCGTTTCAAAGGCCGAGATGGTTGATCGCATTAAGGCTGCTGTAGATGCTCGTACGGATGACAATTTTTCAATCATGGCACGCACCGACGCAATTGCAATCGAAGGAATTGATGCTGCCATCGAGCGAGTTCATGCCTATATCGAAGCAGGAGCCGATTTAGTCTTCCCTGAAGCAATTCGCACTCTTGAGGATTACACCAAATTTAGCTCAGCGGTTTCAAAGCCAATTCTTGCCAACATTACTGAATTTGGAATGACACCACTCTTCACGCGAGATGAACTCGCTGCGCACGGAGTAAAGATAATCCTGTACCCACTCTCTGCATTTAGAGCAATGAATAAGGCAGCAGAGAATGTTTATGAAGCGATCAGGCGCGATGGAACACAGTCTGGCGTTCTGGACACTATGCAGACCCGCGAAGAGCTCTACGACAGAATCAATTACTACAGTTATGAGAACGCACTGGATCAGTTGCTCGACGATAAATAGAAGCGCGTTGAAAAGCGAGAGGAAATTACAATGGCCGATTTTAAACCGAAGAAATCTGTGGCGTTATCAGGAGTTACAGCTGGCAACACCGCTCTTTGCAGCGTAGGGAAGAGCGGAAACGACCTTCACTATCGTGGATTTGATATCGCGGATTTAGCCTCACAGTGCGAATTCGAAGAAGTCGCTTATTTATTGATTCATGGAAGTCTGCCAACAAGATCAGAACTCGCAAGTTACAAAGCAAAGTTAAAGAGCCTTCGCGGACTTCCTGATTCAGTTAAGACGGTACTAGAGGCGATTCCGGCTACCGCGCACCCAATGGATGTCATGCGTACAGGTGTTTCAGCACTTGGTTGCGTTACTCCTGAAGATAACGACCACAACGAGTCAGCGGCAAAAGAGATCGCAGATAAACTCATTGCTTGTCTGGGCTCGATGCTCGTGTACTGGTATCACTTTGCTCAGTCAGGGAAAAGAATTGAAATCGAAACCAACGATGACTCAATCGGCGGACACTTCTTACACATGTTGCACGGAGAGGCCCCCAGCAAGCTCTGGGAAGACTCTATGCACGCGTCACTTATCCTCTACGCAGAGCATGAATTTAATGCGTCAACATTTACCGGGCGCGTAATTTCAGGAACCGGATCCGATATCTACTCTGCCATCACTGGGGCAATTGGCGCACTTCGCGGACCCAAGCATGGTGGAGCAAATGAGGTTGCCCTTGAGATTCAGGAACGTTACTCCACCCCTGATGAAGCTGAAGCAGATATTCGGGCACGTGTTGCCAATAAAGAGGTAATCATCGGCTTCGGGCATCCGGTCTACACAGTCTCAGATCCTCGTAATGAGATCATTAAAGAGATCTCACTCAAGCTGTCAGAAGATCAAGGTAATACCCAACTGTATGCAATTGCAGAGAGAATTGAATCAGTGATGTGGGAAATCAAGAATATGTTCCCCAACCTCGATTGGTTCTCGGCAGTTTCTTATAACCAAATGAAAATCCCAACGGCTTTCTTCACGCCGATTTTCGTTATTGCTCGTACTACAGGTTGGGCAGCTCATATCATCGAACAAAGAATCGATAATAAAATAATTAGACCAAGTGCGAATTACACAGGACCAGAAGATCTGCAATTTATTCCAATAGAGAAGAGATAATCACAATGTCATCGCACGTAACAAAATCGAACCTTCCCTACGATAAAGAGATCGTTGACATCGTTGATTATGTGATGAATTACGAGATCAAATCTCCTGTCGCATATGAGACTGCGTGGAATTGCTTACTCGATACCCTTGGGTGCGGCTTAGAGGCTCTGGAATATCCTGCGTGCACAAAGCTCCTTGGACCAGTAGCCCCTGGTATCACTGTGAAGAACGGCGTAAAAGTTCCTGGAACAAATTTTGAATTAGATCCGGTTCAGGGAGCGTTCAATATTGGCGCCATGATCCGCTGGTTAGATTTTAACGACACCTGGCTGGCAGCCGAATGGGGTCATCCATCAGATAACCTCGGTGGAATCCTCGCTACAGCTGACTGGCTCTCTCGCACAACAGGTAAAAAACTTACGATTAAAGATGTCCTTACCGCGATGATTAAGGCCCATGAGATTCAAGGGTGTATCGCTCTTGAAAACTCATTTAACAAGGTAGGAATAGATCACGTAATTTTAGTTAAGGTCGCTTCAACTGCCGTTGTCGCAGGAATGCTTGGTTTAAATCGTGATCAGATTCTTGCAGCAGTGTCATTGGCGTGGGTTGATGGTCAATCACTTCGAACCTATCGCCATTTCCCTAACGCCGGCTCTCGTAAATCGTGGGCTGCTGGAGATGCAACGTCTCGCGCAGTGCGCCTGGCGCTCTTGGCTTCAACCGGTGAGATGGGTTATCCAACCGCCCTGTCTGCAAAGACCTGGGGTTTCTACGACGCATCCTTCCGCGGAAATTCCTTTACCTTCCAGCGTGAGTACAGCTCATATGTCATGGAGAACATCCTCTTTAAGATCTCCTTCCCAGCCGAATTCCATTCACAAACCGCAGTTGAGGCAGCTATGACTCTGCATTCGCAACTAGCGGCTAAAGGTTTGTCTGCAAGTGATATCAAGAAAGTAACAATCCGAACACATGAAGCCTGTATTCGTATCATCGATAAAAAGGGTCCTCTCAATAACCCAGCGGATCGAGATCACTGTATTCAATATATGGTTGCGGTTCCACTGATTTTCGGTCGATTGACAGCACGAGATTATGAAGACGACATTGCATCAGATGCTCGAATTGATTCTCTCCGCGAGAAAATCATCTGCGTTGAAGATAAGAGCTATAGCGCTGATTATCACGATCCAGCTAAGCGATCAATTGCTAACGCGATCACAATCGAACTCAACGATGGCACTGTCTTGGATGATGTAGCCGTTGAATACCCAATCGGCCATGCTCGTCGACGTAAAGAGGGAATTCCTCTACTTATTGAGAAGTTTAAGATTAACCTCAATCGAATCTATGAGAAAGGTCAGCAAGATAAAATTCTTGCTCTCTCCCTCGATTACGACAAGCTCACAAGCACGCCCGTGAATGAATTCATGGACATGCTCGCTCGCCCATAACGCTAAAGAACGGCGACCGTATGTTTATCGATAAAGTCCCAATCGTATTCAATACATAGGCCTTCACCGGTCGGCGCCATCACATATCCATCAACGATGTTGAGTTGGCTCTTTGTTCCAAAGAGGAAATCATCAAATGGATACAGCGTTTCAAAGTATTCACAGTTGCTGATGGCAAGTGAAGCGTGAAGCTGCACCTGTTCTAGCCCGTGATAAATAGTGGTGTGAAGCTCGCACTGCACTCCATGTGCCTCAGCTAAGTGGGCAGTCTTCATTACTGCAGTGATTCCTGCACGCCATGAGACGTCGGTACGGACGATATCGACGATGCCTTCCTTGATGCAGTGAGCAACGCTGTATTGATTTCCAGCGATTACCTCGGTGCCACAGATTGGAATATCAAGTTTTTCACGCAACTTCTTAAGGCCATTGAGATTGACATCTAATAAAGGTTCTTCGAGCCACTTATAGCCAAGACGCTCAAGTTCGCGGCCTGCCTTCAGCGCTTCTTCATACGAAGCCATAATCACTGGATCTGCCATCAAAGCAAAGTCATCTCCGACAGCTGCTCGTACTGCGCGATAGCAGGCGATATCTAAATCAAGGCCCCCTGGTGGGTGCAATTTGTAGCCCTTATATCCTTTAGCTTTTACTTCAAGTGCCTGGCGTGCGTAATCCTCAGGGCCATCGAGAAACATGGAAGAGACGTATAGAGGTACTTTCTCACGCGCGGCACCGAGAACTTTATAGACAGGCAGATGCGCCATCTTTCCGACAATATCCCAGCATGCGTTATCAAAAGGTGCGTAAGCATAGATAGGAACGTGGTTCCATCTACGGTCATACATTTCAAAATCTTTCATATTCTTTGCCGAATCATGTGCGCTGCGACCAATAAAAAATGGCTTCACTTGTGACATTGCAGCAGCGGCAGCTTTAGCATCTTGCGCGCCGAATCCAAACGAAGTTCCTTGCACGCCATCTTCAGTCGTGATTGTGACGACTGTAAAGTCAGGGCGTGATCCACCTGGAAGTTTGACTGCTGCAACCGTGTCGAGCTCTTCAAGTTCGTCGCCACCGCGACAAGCGCGAATTTCAATACTTTTAATCTTTGAGAGCATCAACCATTCCTCTTCTGGAAAATCGTATAGTTAAAATAACGTCAGAGCGATGAAATAGCAAGGGAATTAGCTTATCTATTGGCGGCAACTGCTGCCGGAGAAAATCTCTTCAGGGATGATTCAATGTGGGCATGCATCGCTGCTTTCGCCCCCTTAGAGTTTTGATCTAAAATTGCTTTCGCAATCGCATCATGTTCTTTGATTGCCAACTGACCAGATCCACTTTGGTAGTACTTTTCGAAGAGATCTTGCACATAATCAGCGCGAGATTCCCCATCAATCAGATGATGTTTATTTGCCATGTAGAGGCGAAACAGGTGGAGGTGACAATGTGTACGCTCATAAAAATCTGCAATTGTCTGGTTTCCTGAAATACTTGAAATTAATGTGTGAAAACGAGAGTCGTGTTCTGACAGTGCCTGATATTGATTCTCGTCGGCGAATTTAATTGCAGTTTTAGCACTCTGCATCTCGGCCTTGAGGGCTGTCTTGCCTGTGTTATCAATCAATTTCGCTGCCTGCTCTGCCGCCCATGGTTCAACCAATAATCTAAATTGGAAGAGATCATTGAGTTCTTTGATCGTCAGCAACTGAGTCGCTTTATAGCCCTTAAGTGGCTCTTTCTCGATGAGTCCATCTGATTCAAGGCGGGCAAGTGCTTCACGCACGGGCGTCTGTGAAACTTCCAACTGCACTGAGAGGGCATCAATGTTGACGCGCGAGCCTGGCGCAATCTCGTGATCAAAGAGTTTCGCTTTAATCATCTCGTAGATTTCATCAGAGAGCACAGATCGACGTGGAGTCCGCTTGATAGGGGGAGCTGTCACTTTCTTCTTCACCATATCCACCAATCCCTATTGCACCTTTAAATAACCGCTTACTTAGGAAGACGTAGCCCCTGCATTCCGCCGTCGACAGCGAGAACCGTGCCGGTGGTTGAAGATTGGCGCGGGCTTGCGAGATAAGCAATTGCGCTAGCTACTTCCTCTGGGCTTACTAAGCGGCCCATTGGTTGGCGTGCTTGAAGAGCAGCGCGTTCTGCAACAGGATCTGCTGCCTTTGAGAGAAGACGTGCTACCCAAGGGGTGTCTGCAGTTCCAGGGTTCACACAATTAACCCGGATACCTTCCTTCACATAATCTGCTGCCATAGCCAAGGTCAGAGTCATAATTGCACCCTTGCTTGCACTGTAGACGGCGCGCTTTGGAAGGCCGGCAGTTGCTGCGATCGAACTCGAGTTAACAATTGATGGGCACTTACTCTTGCGAAGAAACGGCATAGCAGCGGCGCTGACGCGAGAGGTGCCAGTAACGTTCACATTTAATACGTGGTGCCATTCTTCATCTGTTGCATCTTCAACAGAACCAATCGAGCCAATTCCTGCATTGTTTGCCAGAATATCAATTACTTCAGTGTGCTTTCCAAGCTCGGCGAATGCGGCTTTGACGCTGGCTGTATCTCCCACATCGCACTGAATAAAGTGTGCGTAGGGCTTCATCTCACCCTCGTGCAGATCTAGGCCGTAAACCTTCACGCCATCTTCATGAAAAAGCTTGGAGAGAGATAATCCAATTCCAGATCCCGCACCAGTGATTACTGCAACCAGTCCTTTGAATTCATTACTCATGATTGTGCCTCATTCTTCCAGTATGTGCCGTTAGGGAAAGAAAACTCGTTGATACTTGATTGATGCATCTGCGCTCCTGCGCCAGGAAGTTGTGGTGCCATGTAATAACCGCCAGAAATCTGAACTGGGTCAAGGAAGTGCTGATGGAGGTGATCCACAAACTCAACGACACGCAAAGGGTGGTGTCCTGTCACAGCGACTGCATCCCACATTGCTAGGTGCTGAACCATTTCGCATAGACCGACGCCACCTGCATGAGGACAGACCGGAATTCCAAATTTAGCGGCCATTAAAATATTTGCAAGATTCTCATTGACGCCGGCCACACGGGTGGCATCAATTTGCATAACAGAGAATCCCTTCGCCTGAAGTAATTGTTTAAAGATAATTCGAGAACTTGCCATCTCACCTGTAGCTATTTGTGTGGGTGCGACTGCTGCGGCGATCTTTGCATGGCCTAGAACATCGTTAGGACTTGTTGGTTCTTCAACCCAGCGCAATTTATATTCTTTCAGAGCGTTAATCCATGTGATGGCAACATCGACATCCCATACTTGGTTGGCATCAATTGCTATTGGAAAATCTGGACCTACGAGTGCGCGAACTTTGCCAAGGCGACGTTGGTCATCAGCGATTGACTTTCCACACTTATATTTAATGAGGGAAAATCCTTCATCGAGCGCCTTCTGCGTGAGATCAAGCATCTTCTCATCGCTATATCCAAGCCATCCTGGTGATGTGGTGTAGGCGGGGAGACCTTTACTGCGAAGAATTGCTTCATTGCTCTGCTTTGCATCATTACCGCGATGGAGAATTTCGAGAGCTTCCTCGCGCGTGAGAGCATCGGTGATATATCTAAAGTCGATGGCATCAACTATTTGTTCTGGCGTCATATCGCTCAGTAATTTCCAGAGCGGAACACCCTTAGCCTTCGCAAAGAGATCCCATAGAGCATTGAGTACTGCACCTGCAGCCATGTGGAAGACGCCGTAATCTGGACCGAGCCAACGAATTTGGCTATCCCCACTTAATTCGCGAGTGATCTCACCGATTCGATTAAATGCATCGTCAACACTCAGGCCAGCAATCTTTGGCGTGAGCATATTGATCGCTGCAATCTGTACATCGTTACCGCGGCCGATGGTAAAGACAAGTGAGTCACCATGGAGTCCAGCTTGATCTGTTGAGATGCGAAGGTAGGCCGCGGAGTAATCAGGGTCTTGATTCATCGCATCGGAGCCATCGAGCATCTTTGATGTGGGAAAGCGAACATCGAAAGACTCGATCGCGGTGATTTTTGTCATTACTTCAGAAACTTTTCTAGCCCCGCAGGGACTTCTGACTCTGCCCAGAGCGTTTCGTAACCCACACCAGGACCCTTAGGGCCGTGCACGTTTCCGTTTTTATCAAGGAGAGATTCACGCTTAATTGGATTGCCCCACACAAGTGATTCGTAATATGTGGTGTTCTTAATAGCCATACAGAGATGAGCACTTTCAAGGCCCATTCCATGAACTTCGGCGCGAAGATGATACGCATCTGCCAGGTGTGCGATACGCATTGCACCAGTGAAACCACCGCGCAATCCAGTGCTGGTGCGTAGTGCAGTAGCAACGCCGCTTGCTGCAAAGTCTCCTGCACTCATGTGCGAACCATCTGTTACTTCGCCCAAGAGCAACGGGATCCTTACTCTTTCGCCCAGCCACTTGTAAGCGGTAATGCTAAATTCGCGCATTGGTTCTTCATACCAAGCAAAGCCAGAGTCATAGAGTGCATTTCCAAGATAGACCGCATCCATCAAATCAAAACCTGCAGATCCGTCGTACATTAATGGGACATCATCGCCGACGTGAGCACGAAGCTTTTGGCCCAATAGCGCATCCTTCTTGGCGTCACCGAATGCATGCAATTTTATTGCTGGATATCCAAGTGCTAGAGCTTGATCTGCTATATCGAGAAATTCTTCAATGGACGAATATGTAACTGTTGATGCATATGAGGGGAGAGATTCGCGGAAGCCACCCATTAACTTATAGATAGGTAGTCCCGCTTGCTTACCTCCGATATCCCACAATGCGACATCGATAATGCCAATGACGCCAGCAGGGAATCGTTCGATGCGATCGAGCTCCCATAGACGTTCCCATAGGTATTCGCGTTGTAAAGGATCTTGCCCAATGAGTTCATCTCGGAATCTGCGGTCGACGTAATCGTTGAAAATCACGCCTCGTCCAGCAGGTGCAAATCCTGTAATGCCGGCATCAGTCTCAATAACCAGCCATGCGCCAGTGGTTCGGCCATCTGAACCCGGGATGTTTTTTCGCCACACAAACGCGGGTGAGAAACCGGGGCGTTCGACTAAAACGACAGTGACGTTGGTAATCTTCATGGGTTCGACCGTCCCTCTCTTGATATCCACATTGTGAGAACTGGAGTTTTGAGACAAGAAAGCGCAAAACGCTCAAGTGAATCGTTTCGGATACTATATGAAATAGTATTTTCCTGCAATCAATTTCCTGTTGTTCATTCTAAAGATGAGGTGGCCATGATGGACCAAAAGGTCTATCCGTTTAGCGCAGGTAATCGCAGCATGTCTGACCTCTTGGGAGGCAAAGGCGCAAACTTGGCCGAGATGGCCACACTTGGAATTCCAGTTCCCGATGGATTCACGATTACCACTCGCGTCTGTCAAGAATATTTGCGCACTGGTGGCCTAACAGATGACCTTTTGCATGAAATTGATGCTGCAATTATTGACCTAGAGAAAAAAATTGGAAAATCTTTCGGGGATCCAAAAAATCCATTACTTGTTTCTGTGCGCTCGGGTGCAAAGTTTTCTATGCCAGGCATGATGGAGACAGTTCTCAATGTTGGAATGTCACCTGAAGTTGCCGCAACGCTGGAAAAAATCACCGGCGATAGTCGTTTTGCATGGGATTCATATCGCAGATTTATTGAAATGTTTGGAAAGACTGTCTGTGAAATTCCTTCAGAGAGTTTTGCAAAAGTTGCAGAGCCGCTTATCAAAGCAGCGGGTGGCAAAACCATTGCAGATCTCGATGGAGTTGGCTTGAAGGCCGCAGGAGATGCTTTTATAAAAGTTGTTGAAGCCCACACTGGCACCGCATTCCCATTCGATGCTCGCACACAATTAACCCGGGCAATCGAAGCAGTTTTCCATTCCTGGAATTCTGAGCGAGCTCAGCTATATCGTCGCCGCGAACGCATCAGTGCCGATCTTGGAACTGCCGTGAACGTGCAGGCTATGGTCTTTGGAAACATCGGCGATACTTCAGGAACAGGTGTCTGTTTTACACGTGATCCTGGAAGCGGAGCCCCTGGTGCATACGGCGATTACCTTCCACGCGCTCAAGGTGAAGATGTCGTTGCAGGAATACGTAATGCCTTCCCATTGACCCACTTAGGTGTTGTTAATCCGGAAGCCTTTGCAGAGCTCAACCGCATTATGGCTCTGCTGGAAGATCACTATCGCGATATGTGCGATATCGAGTTTACGGTTGAACAAGGAAAACTCTGGATCCTGCAGACACGTGTAGGAAAGCGCACCGCAGAGGCTGCATTTAAAATTGCGACCCAGCTTGTTGATGAAGGCTCGATCACAATGGATCAAGCGCTCACACGCGTCAATGGTGAACAACTCGTTCAATTGATGTTTCCACAATTTGATAAAGCAACTTCGCCGAAAGAACTCACTCGAGGAATTGCCGCATCACCTGGAGCAGCGGTGGGATCAGTGGTCTTTGATCCGCGAGATGCAGCCGATCAGGCACTTGCCGGCAAAAAGGTCATTCTTGTTCGCCGTGAAACTAATCCAGACGACCTAGTTGGAATGGTTGCCGCACAAGGAATTTTGACTGCTCGTGGTGGAAAGACATCACACGCAGCTGTTGTAGCGCGCGGAATGGGACGTCCTGCGGTCTGCGGAACTGAAAGTATCGAAGTAAATGTCGATGAGAAATTCTTTACCTGTGGAGATGTCACTGTTCACGAGGGTGATCTCATTTCAATTGATGGCACGACCGGGGCAGTCTTCCTTGGCGAAGTAGCTGTTGTTCCTAGCGTTGTCACTGAATATGTACAGGGAATTGTTGATCCTGGTGCAGATACTTCTACCGCTCTGATTAAAAGTATCCATCGCATTATTACTCACGCCGATAATGTCAGACGCATGTCAGTGCGTGCCAATGCCGATACCCCAGAGGATGCAGAAATTGCACGCCGCATGGGAGCCCAAGGAATTGGTCTTACTCGTACCGAGCATATGTTTCTCGGTGATCGCCGCGTCCTCGTAGAAACGCTTGTTCTTGCAACAACCGATGAAGAGCGTGCAGAAGTGTTGGCTGAGATGGAGAAACTTCAATTTAGTGACTTCGTTGGAATCCTTCGGGCGATGACAGGTTTGCCTGTCACTATTCGCCTTCTAGATCCACCGCTTCACGAATTCCTCACCGATCAAGCAAGCCTGGCTGTTGATATTGCCTTAACGCAAGCGCGCGGAGATGTTGTTGATGAGCGAAAACTAGCTCTGAATCGCGCCGTTAATCGCTTACATGAATCAAATCCAATGATGGGTCTGCGTGGTGTTCGCCTCGGTGTATTGATTCCAGATCTTTTCTCAATGCAGGTACGCGCACTTACCCGAGCAGCCCTTCATGTACGTGCTCAGGGCTATGACCCACAGCCAGAAATTATGATTCCACTGGTTGCATCCCAGCGCGAACTTCTCTACTTCAGATCATCACTGGAAACAGAAGTTGCTCGCGTTCTGGCACTTGCCGGCGAAGAGATGCACATCAGTATCGGCAGCATGATTGAAACTCCTCGCGCTGCAATCACTGCTGCAAAGTTGGCTGACTACTCTGACTTCTTCTCATTCGGCACAAATGACTTGACGCAATTAACGTGGGCATTTAGTCGTGATGATGTTGAGTCATCATTCTTACCGCGATATCTGGATCTAGAGCTTCTGCCATTTAGCCCCTTTGAATCACTGGATCAAGATGGTGTGGGACTTCTGGTCAAAATTGCCTGCGATGAAGTGCGCTCTGTAACCCCAGAGATCAAGTTAGGTATTTGTGGCGAGCACGGGGGAGACCCACGCAGTATCGACTTCTTCCATCATGTTGGCTTGGATTATGTTTCATGTTCGCCATTCCGAGTCCCAGTAGCACGACTAGAAGCGGGGCGGGCGGCGGTCGGCGACCAAGCAACGACAAGTAGCGCATAGTGAAACATGACGACAAGGTTGCACTGCGCACCGGTCTGCATATTTCTCGTCTCTCACTTGGCACAGCAGCTTTTGGCGGTCTCTACACCTCGGTAAGTGATCAGGATTGCACCGATACTCTCATCACCGCTCTCGATGGCGGAATCAATTTTGTTGATACCGCACCGCACTACGGTAAAGGAACAGCCGAACGTCGCATAGGCAGAGCACTGGCCGATCGCGCTCGATCTTCCTTCATACTTTCGACAAAGGTGGGCCGTGTACTAGTCCCATCAACAACAGATCTCGATGAGTATTTCATCGATGCCGACAATACTGTTGAGAGAAAATTCGACTTCAGCGCAAAGGGTGTGCGTCAATCACTCGAGGAATCACTCACTCGACTGGGCATGGATAGCGTAGAGATTCTCTTTGTCCATGATCCTGATGCGCACGAAGAGCAAGCGATTCTGCAGGCATTTCCAGAGCTAGAGCGCATGCGCTCTGAAGGAATCATCAAAGCAATTGGTATTGGCATGAATCAGTGTGAAGTTCCAACGCGAGTCATGAAAGCTACTGATCTTGATATGGTTTTGATTGCCGGTCGCTACTCACTTCTTGACCAGAGCGCGCTGAAAGAATTGCTGCCTACTGCCCTCGATCGACACGTTGATGTGATTGCAGCAGGGGTTTTCAATTCAGGCATCCTGGCGAATCCAGTTAAAGGTGCAACTTTTGATTACATGCCCGCTAGCGATCAATTAATTGCAAAAGCGGTGAAGATTCGTGAAGTACTTGAAGGGCATCAGGTCTCTCTCACAAGTGCGGCGTTGCAATTCCCGCTCCGTCACCCAGCTGTGAAGTCAGTCCTTGTTGGCTGTCGTACTCCGGCAGAGGTGTCGGTGAATATTAAAGAGTTTAACCATGCCATAGAGAACAAGGTCTGGGATGATCTTGTAAGCGTTCTCTGACGCACCGCTATAGAGATAACTGTCTTAAAGGAGTGAGTAGATAGAAAGAGCGTACGAAAGGTGTGGAATACCTGGGGAGTTCTGTAAGTAACAATTAATCACCTACGAAAGGATCGATCATGAAACGGTATGCAGCAGTTATTGGAATGCCTTATGAAAATCGTGAAGAGTACGAGCGTTTACATGCTGCCGTCTGGCCGGCCGTGCTGGCCAAGATTGCTGAAGTAAATATTCGTAACTACTCGATCTACCGCTACGGTGAGCTGCTTTTCTCTTACTTTGAATACATAGGCGATGACTATGAAGGGGATATGGCAAAGATGGCAGCAGACCCTAAGACCCAAGAGTGGTGGGATGTCTGCGGGCCGCTACAACGTCCAGTCAATGATCGCGCCGATGGAGAGTGGTGGGCTTCAATTCCGGAAGTGTTTCACGTCGACTAATTATTTATAAGCGACGCAATTATTTGTAATCTCGCCGATACCTTCAATACCGGTCTTCACGATATCGCCGATCGCTAGATAGACAGGTGGCTTAAATCCTAATCCGACACCAAATGGTGTTCCAGAGTTAATGATGTCCCCTGGAAAAAGCTCCATAAATTGGCTGATGTACCAGACAATGTGATGGAGCCCGAAGAGTAGGTCATCTGTATTTGAATCCTGCTTCATAACTCCGTTGATACTGCACCACAGGCGCAAGTTGTTGGGATTAATTGCATCTGGTGTGACGATTTCTGGCCCAAGTGGATTAAATGTTGGGAAAGACTTTCCCTTTACCCATTGTCCGGATCGCTCTATTTGCCAGTGGCGCTCTGATACATCTTGCGAAATTGTGTAGCCGAGGATGTGCTTTGCTGCATCTTCCGGTGATTTCAGATAGAGGGCACGTTTTCCAATAACGATAGCGAGTTCAACCTCGTAATCTGTCGCTGTGCTGTTGGGAGGAATGACAATGTCATCATTTGGTCCCACAACAGTGTCAGGAGCCTTCATAAATATCACTGGCTCTTTAGGGGTCTCAGAATTTGTCTCTGCAATGTGGGCGAGATAGTTAAGGCCTACACAGATCACCTTTGATGGACGATTAATAGATGAACCAATTCGGGTAGAGCCCTTAGCAACGCGTGGAAGTGATGAGAGATCTGCCGAAGCTACCTTCTCCATCGCTCCAGCTTCGAGTGTCGCGCGCGACCAATCAGAAATTAAGGAGTCGACGAGTATGTACTCATCGCCTGATACAACTGCAGGTTTTTCTTTGCCAACCTCACCAATTCGAGCTATGCGCATCTTCTTATTTCCCTTCGGGTAGGCGGCCTAGGCCGGCATGAGTTTGGAGGATTTGTACGTGCTTTGGTTCAAGTTCCTTTAACGAATTTACTCCGAGTAATTTCATGGTGCGGATCATTTCAGTCTGCATAATTTGCAGGGTCCGCTCGACGCCTTCTTGTCCACCTGCCATGAGACCGTAGAGATAGGCGCGACCAATATATGCAAAATCAGCACCGAGAGCTAAGGCTGCCAGAACATCAGCGCCATGCATGATTCCAGTATCGATGTGGATCTCAAGATCGTCTTTGAGCTCTTTCTTTACTTCGGCGAGCATATGAAGAGGAACAGGCGCACGATCGAGTTGGCGGCCACCATGGTTGGAAAGAATGATTGCGTCAGCGCCGTACTTGGCAGCAATTTTGGCATCTTCTACCGTCTGGATTCCTTTAATCGATAACTTTCCATCCCACTGCGCGCGAATCCACTCAAGGTCATCAAAGGTCATCGTTGGATCGAACATGAAGTCCAACAGTTCCCCAACAGTTCCTTCCCAGTTAGACATGGATGCAAAAGTGATTGCTGGTGTCGTTAAGAAATTAATCCACCATTCAGGACGTGGAGCAGCATCAAGTAGAGTCTTGACAGTTAAACGTGGTGGAACCGTGAGGCCGTTGCGAGAATCACGAAGACGAGCACCTGCTGCCGGAACATCGACTGTGAGCATGAGGTGCTTTACACCAGAATCTTGCGCGCGCTTGACCAGCGCCATGCTCGCTTCCCGGTCTTTCCACATATACAGCTGGAACCAATTAACGCCGTTGGGTGCTGCCTTAACAACATTCTCAACAGTTGTGGTGCCTAAAGTGGAGAGAGTAAATGGAATTCCAAATTTTTCCGCTGCACGCGCTCCGGCTATTTCGCCCTCTGTATGCATCATGCGGGTAAAACCTGTTGGCGCGATTCCAAATGGCATCGCAAACTTCTCACCGAGAATCTCACATGAGGTATCAACGTTTTTTACATCGTGCAAAATATTTGGTCTAAATTCAAGATCGAGATATGAGCGTCGAGCACGCTCTAGCGTTACCTCAGATTCGGCGCTGCCATCTGTGTAATCGAATGGGCCTTTCGGAGTGCGTCGCTTTGCAATAAGGCGTAGATCCCAGACTGTCAGTGCCTTTGCGAGACGATTCTTACGAGTAGGAAGGCCCGGCAATGTGAAGCGAAGCAGGGGAGCCAGCTCACCAATCTTGGGAAATTGGCGTTTCACATTCTTCATAAGTTGAGCTCCACTCGCCGTAATTTGTTGCCGATCCTATAGGACTATTTACCCACATTCCACACTTGAATGAGTAAACGTTCGCTAGTGTGCGAACATGAGCGACCTCACGGCGAAAACGCGATCAGCTCTTGACGCAGCTGTTGCAGCCATCGGGGGAGCACCACGGAAAGGCCAGATTGAAATGGCGGAAGCCGTTTCAAGTGCGCTGACAGATCGCCACCATTTAATGGTGCAGGCCGGCACTGGCACCGGTAAATCTCTCGCCTACTTAATTCCCGCCCTTGTCCATGGCCGCAAAGTCTTGGTTGCCACCGCAACTCTTGCTCTACAACGTCAACTTGTCGAACGAGATCTTCCTGCTGTTGTGCCAGCGCTAGAAAAAGAGCTTGGTCGAGAAGTGACGTTTGCAATATATAAAGGTGTTGGTAATTACATCTGCTTACAGAAGATGAATAGCGAGGAAGTTGACCCCGATACCGAACTTATCCTGGAAGCCTCATACCTTGAAAAAGATGCGCAGCGCCTCATTGCTTGGGCAAAATCCAAAGGAGCATCGGGTGATCGAGACGATGCCCCTGATGTCGACCGGCGGGTTTGGCTCGCAAACTCACGCCTACGGTTCACAATGCTTTGCGGTAAATGCAAAAGCGAAGGCTCAGTTAGCAGATGTTGTCGTCACAAACCACACGTTGCTCGCCATTGAAATTGTTGATTCACACCCAATTTTGCCTGAACGCGATGCAGTTATTTTAGATGAAGCACATGAATTTATGGATCGAACTACGCAGGCAGTAACCGAAGAGCTGACTTCAGGGCGAGTACAACGCGCAGCGGCAATGGCGCGTAAACATATGCCGGGCAAACTCAGCGACGCGTTTACTAAAGCTGCCGATGATTTTCACGATGCCATGGCTGATTACGGCGATAGCGTCAAGGGAGACTTTGCTTCCCTTGGAAGACTGGAAGAAATCCCCAGCATTCTTGAAGCTCCAGTGCGAAAAGTGCGAGAAGCCGGTGCTGCAATAACTGATGCACTTCGCGCCGATGAAGAGATTATTGATCCAGATTCGATTGCAGAACGTGCTCGAGTAAAAGGCGCAGTCACTGAAATCACAACAACAGTGGGCAAGTTGCTCAAGATGGGCACTTCTCATGTGCTCTGGTACGAACCAACTTTTTCATCACTGTATTTGGCACCGCTATCAGTCTCACAAGTGCTACGTGAGAATTTATTGACTAAGACTCCGGTGATTGCCACATCTGCAACCCTGACAGTAGGCAGCGGCTTTGATGCGATGGCACGCTCCCTTGGCTTTCTCACACAAGGTGCCACGACTGAAGATGAGGTTGATGAATCTGAAGGAGAAATCGATCCTTCAAATTTTCAAACACTCGATGTGGGCTCACCCTTTGATTTTGCCGCCCAAGGCGTTCTCTATCTTCCGAAACATCTTCCTGAACCAGGTCGTGATGGCCCGAGTAAAGAGGTGCTCACAGAACTTGGAGAACTTATTGATGCGGCAGGTGGTCGCACACTAGCTCTCTTTAGTTCGTGGCGCGGAGTTGAAGCAGCAGATGCGCATCTGCGCGATGTCTTGAAAGAGTTGCCGATTACGATCATTACGCAAAAACGTGGTGATGCTGTTGGACCACTTGTTGAAAGATTTGCAAAAGATGAGACATCAATTTTGCTCGGAACTATGTCACTGTGGCAGGGCGTTGATGTGCCAGGTAACTCATGCATTCTTGTTGCTATCGATCGAATTCCATTTCCACGCCCTGACGAACCGGTGATGGCTGCCAGATCATCACAAGCAGATGCAGCAGGTGGCAGTGGCTTTATGCAGGTCTCTATGCCACGAGCTGCCTTGTTACTGGCGCAAGGTACGGGGCGCCTCATTCGCAGCGTGGATGATCGTGGTGTTGTTGCAATTCTGGACTCTCGAATTGTTACCAAGAGATATGGCAGCGTGCTCTTGAATTCCATGCCGCCTTTGTGGCGCACCTCGGATAAATCTGTGGTCTGCGACTCACTTAATCGCCTACGCGATACTTTTTGCTGATTCGGATTTAGGTTGGTGTGATCACATCATCGAGAAGTTGGCGTAGTTCAAACCAAGTCTTTGAAAAACTTGGATGCAAATCCAACATAGTCACTTCACTGAGTGCAACCCAGCGCATCTCTTGACTTTCATCATTCGGCGAATCTGCAGAAATTTGTGAATGAGCTGAAGCGATTACTGTGTCGTATCTCCAATCACCGTGATCATCACTAAAGAGCGATAACGGTGTCAGGTGAGCCGGCTTGATTCCAGTTTCTTCATGAGCCTCACGCATCGCAGCTTCGGTGACGCTTTCATGTGAATCGCGCGCTCCACCTGGAATGCCCCATGTATCTCCGTTATGTACCCACGGTGCGCGATGCTGCAGAAAGATCTCACGTTCTCCATTGGGGCCTTCTCGAAATATAAGTATTCCGGCTGCGCCAAATTTGCCCCAATGTTTGCTGCCGCATTGACATTGAATCCATCCATCTCCGTCGCGGGCGCTCATGTTCCTAGATTGCCATATCCATCCACAGATCGCTCATGAGAACCCGTTATTGGCAGTCCGCGCTCCTAGCGTGCCCACATGAAAAAATTCCACATACGTGCCATCGGCTTCATCGCCACTATCGCGCTCTTATCTCCGATTGCAGTTCATGCAGAGGAATGCCAATCAACAGTCTGTGTTGATGTGTACACCCAAGATGGAAAGATCATCATTGAAGGTCGCAAGGGCGGAAGCAGTACATCAGCTCCGCAACCGACGCCCCAAGTAACAAAGAAGCCAACACCGAGTAAAGCAGCGCCGGTGAAGCCAAAGCCAATTAAACCCAATCCAATCAAGCCGAAGACGGTAGCTAAGCCTCCCGCTGTAAAAAAGGTGGCTCCGAAGAAGAGCACTCCAACACCGCAGCCACCAGTGACACAAAGTGCTTCTCTAACAGATCGCTTAATCAAATCACTTCCCACGGCGGGGATTGCATACCAACCTGAATATGAACCACTTGTTGGAGTTCCCGTCTATATGTGGACGGACTTACCTACCTCGTTTATGACTCAGGTCAAAATAGTGGGAGAGATTGTTGATGTCGCACTTCGACCAAGTTTTACATGGTCATTTGGTGACGGGACATTCCTATCGACAACTGATCTTGGTGCGCCATTTCCCAACGGAAAAATTCAACATACATATAGCCAGGCAGGAACGTATGCCATAACCCTGATCAGCACATGGAATGGCACCTACACACATAACGCACAGACCCGTGCCATTACAGGAACTGTAAAGACGACATCAATTGTCATGATCACAGTCGTTACCTCCCCGACCCGATTTAAGAATTGAGGCCGCATGACAACTCTTACTAGCCCGCACGACTTACTCGCCGCTATTCCATTTCTGATTGGATATCACCCAACAGATTCACTCGTATTAGTCTCAATCAAAGATGATGGCGTCGGAATGGCGATGCGAGTGGATTACCCAGTACTTCAGGATGAAGCCTTCTACGATGCAATGGCAGCACATTGTGCAACCGATGGAGCAGAAGGTGCGCTGATAGTGGTCTATCAGCCGCAAGACCAATCAGATGGTGATCGAGTTCTTGCGCACACCACTGCAGCACTTTCCCGAGCTGGGATTGCAATCTATGAATCCATACTCATTGCAGATGGATACTTTCGATCACTGCTCTGTCATGACACCACATGTTGTCCCATCGAAGGGCGGCCAGTTCCACCGCTTGATTCATCACGCGTTGCTGCCGAAAGCGTTGTTGCCGGACACCCGATGCCTTTTGCAAGTTATGAAGATCTAGGTGGTTCAGTGCGCTCGAATCTTCTGGCCTATGAATCCTCGTGGCTGGATCGTGTAAGTAAGTCGTTCGTGGATCCGGCATCACCTGAACTCAATGAAAGTCAACGAGATGGTGCAACGGCGGTGATTGATCTGGCTAATGATTTCATCACCCATGGAATTTCATCCGATCAAGATTTGATGGCGCATGTTCTTGGGCGCTTAAGTGATATTCAAGTGCGCGATTTCGCATTGGGTAGCCATGATGAGGAAAGCATCACCGCGTATCGCACGATGTGGCTTCACCTGCTGCGATCTGCGCCAACAGGGTATGTCGCACCAGTTGCCACATTGGCTGCAGCTATTGCCTATGAGACAGGAGATGGAGCGCTAGCCAAGGCCGCCTTGGCACGAGCCTTTGATGATGCCCCCACATACTCACTTGCCACCTTGCTCCAGCGAGTCTTTAGCGCCGGGTGGCCCCCTCACTCCTTTGCCGGAATGCGCAGTGAGTTACATCCCAAAGTCACAGCCGGCATATTTGGAAACTAGATCAGAGTGGAACTCGTGCGTTAGGATATGGGCAGGTCACGAGTTCTAGAACGAATACCTTGATCGGTATTTAAAAGCCCCGGCTTTCTAGACGGCAACCCTCCACCGCGGTGGGGTGCTTCTGGGTGACGACCAGGCACAGTAACTATCTGTGCAAGTGCGTGAAGGATTCCTATGAGTACCCCATCAATTAAGAAGACTCTCTCACCAGAAGTCACTGGTGCTTGGCTGGAAAGTCATGATCCGGGTGAACGTCAATTTATTTCAATTGGTTCACTTGAATTAGAGAACGGCGAGACCCTTTCCGACATCACCATTGCATATCAAACGTGGGGAAAGCTCAACGCTGCCGGCGATAACGCAATTCTGATTCAGCATGCAATGACAGGTTGGTCTGATGTTCCAGGATGGTGGCCAGCAATGGTCGGTCCCGGTTTGGCATTTGATAGCGATAAATATTTCATCATCTGTCCTAACGTCATCGGCGGATGTCAGGGGAGTACCGGTCCATCGAGCTTCGCACCCGATGGAAAACGATATGGATCTCGCTTCCCCGCACTGACTATTCGCGACATGGTCGCGGCAGAGATTGCCTTTAGCGATGCGATAGGAATTAAGAAGTACGTCTTAGCGGTTGGCCCATCTCTTGGCGGAATGCGCTCGCTGGAATGGGCGATCGATCACCCAGATCGCGTTGAATCGATCTGCACAATTGGATCATCGGCTGTTGCTACAGGCGATCAGATTGGTACGGCATCAATTCAAATTCGTGCAATCAAAAATGATCCGTATTTTTCAGGCGGTGATTATTACGAGCAAGAGCGTGGCCCTGTCGATGGAATGGGAATCGCACGCCGGATTGCCCACCTGACGTATCGCACTGAATCAGAAATGGATGTGCGCTTTGGCCGCGAGCTCCAAGGAGATGACACGGGGCGCTATGCCGTTGAGTCGTACCTGGACCACCAAGCTCGCAAATTAGCCCAGCGCTTTGATGCCAACACGTACATCGTCTTGACCGAGGCGATGAACTCCCATGATGTGGGGCTCAACCGTGGAGGAGTGGTTGAGGCTTTGCGCGCAATTACTATTCCCGTCCTGGTGGTCTCCATCGATACCGACCGACTTTTCCCACCTCGCCTGCAGGTTGAGATTGCAGAGTTGGTTCCGCAGGCAAAAAAGCTGGTCACAATCTCCTCAGATTTCGGCCACGACGGCTTTTTGGTCGAATCTGAAGCGATGACTGCGGCAATTCGCGGTATAATATAGGTATCACTTCGCGCGGTTTTCAAAAAGAAAATTTTAGAAGTCGCGACAAAAACAAAGGACAATTGTGGCTGTATTTAGTGCGCTCAAAAACAAGGCGAAGAAGTCTGCAGTGAAGAAAGTTGCTGCCAAGAAGGCCCCTGCCAAGAAAGCGGTAGCTAAAAAGGCGCCTGCGAAAAAGACGCCTGCCAAGAAGGCTCCGGCTAAGAAAGTTGCAGCGAAGAAGGCCCCTGCCAAAATTGAGTTGAAGAAAGTTCTCGACGCTAAAGATGTCCAATTGCTCTCTGATGCTAAAAATGCGGTCTCGCGTCAGAAGGAAGTCCTCATTGAACTTGAATCACGTGGGGTAACAACTCTCGGCCGAATTCCAAAGAAGGCTGATAAAGATTTAGTAGATGAAGCGCGCGCACTGGCAATTACAGTTCCACAAATTATTGAAACACTTCGCAAGAAAGGGCTGGGATCACCTAGCCGAATCTTGAAAAAAGCGGAATGGGATCTGATTAAGCCCAAGGAAGTTGCTGTGCCAGCTGCAGCCGTTACAGCTGGAAAGACAGTTGTTACCAATATTGATGGTGAAGAAGTTGAGCTAGAAGAGGTCGAACTCGAAGATGTCGACAAGCTTGTAGCAGATGTACTGGAAATTGTTGAGGCAGAGGAAGGCGCTAAGCCATCTGAGGCTCGTGTAGTCAACCTCGTTGACGATGCAAAGGTTGAAGATGGTTCCTTTATTCTTCAGGATTCTGATGCAGAAGAAGATGAGAGCGAAAAGACTGAGCGCGCAAAGCATAAGAAAGACCTCGCAAATGTAAATATCGTGCTCGAGGCAATTAGCGCAAAGAAGTCCAATCATCCATATATCGGCAAGGGCAACGTTGACCCTGCAGATGCTAAGGCGCTGACATTCCGCCAAGTACAACAGCAGCTATCGATGAATAACTTCACCGAAAAGGGTGCTCGAGTTATCGCAGAGGCGATCACACAGGGCCACCTCTCCAATGTGGAAGAGCTTTACGACATCTTTAATGCAGAAGCTCGTCGTATTCAGACCGAAATTAAGCATTTGCCACCAGAGCAAATGGTGATGACTGCTGGTGCAACTGCAGATCCAGTAAAGGATTACCTCAAGCAGATTGGTCGCGTTGCACTCCTTAATGCAGAGCTTGAAGTTGAACTCGCAACACGTATGGAAGCTGGACTCTTTGCAGAAGAGAAGTTAGCAACCGATAAGAAGATTGATAAGAAACTCAAGCGCGAACTCGAGTGGATCGTGGAAGATGGAAAGCGCGCTAAGAACCACCTTCTTGAAGCCAACCTCCGCCTCGTTGTATCTCTTGCCAAGCGCTACACCGGACGTGGAATGCTCTTCTTGGATCTCATTCAAGAAGGAAACCTAGGTTTGATCCGCGCAGTAGAGAAGTTCGATTACACCAAGGGATTTAAATTCTCGACATATGCAACATGGTGGATCCGCCAGGCAATTACTCGTGCGATGGCAGACCAGGCTCGCACCATTCGTATTCCAGTGCACATGGTTGAAGTCATCAATAAGCTTGCACGTGTGCAGCGCCAAATGCTGCAAGATCTTGGCCGCGAACCAACGCCAGAAGAGTTGGCAAAAGAGCTTGATATGACACCGGAAAAGGTTGTCGAGGTTCAAAAGTATGGTCGTGAACCAATTTCACTTCACACACCATTGGGTGAAGAAGGCGATTCTGAGTTCGGAGATCTGATTGAAGATTCCGAAGCAGTCAAGCCAGAAGAGTCAGTGACCTTTACTATCTTGCAGGAACAGTTGATGCAGGTTCTCGGTGGTCTGACACAACGTGAAGCAGATGTGATCAAGGCTCGGTACGGACTTACAGATGGACAACCAAAGACTCTTGATGAGATCGGAAAGGTTCACGGAGTTACTCGTGAGCGTATTCGTCAGATCGAATCAAAGACGATGTCTAAATTGCGCCATCCATCTCGTTCGCAATCACTGCGCGACTACCTGGATTAAAACCAGCAGCGTTTACTTACTTTCGACCAGCTTCTCTGATTCATCTTGAATCTTTGCTGCGACAGTCTTGAGCTTTTCAGCATATTCCTTACCGTGGTGTGCGCAGAACAAGAGCTCTCCACCTGTAAGTAAAATAGCGCGCACATAGGCCTGTGCTCCACATCGATCACATCGATCGAGGGCATTTAGAGGTGTGGTTTCGAGGAAAACTTGCTCGGTCATCGCTCTCTCCTTACATCGCCTATAGATCACCACGGTGGTGATCTAGCGTTCGTTCGCTACTTGTATGGAACATCATGCCACTTAGAAATATTCCCCGCCTGCTGATTTAGAAGAAATATTGTCCATTTCGATAGATATCTCACACCTTGAGGGTGGATTTCCCACTCCATGAGATCTCCTCGGCGCGCTTACGCACTACAACACTGACGGCTGGCTAACCTTTGCCCCCATGGCTGCCAAAAAAGATTCTAGTGATGAGCTCGATCTCAACGCCCCAGGTGAAGTGATCGATTCATATACTGCCAAGGATCTCGCGGTACTCGAGGGCCTCGACGCAGTACGTAAGCGTCCCGGAATGTATATCGGCTCCACTGATTCACGTGGGCTGATGCATTGTCTCTGGGAAATTATTGATAACGCAGTCGATGAAGCACTCGCCGGACATTGTAAGAAAATTGATATTAATTTAGAAGCAGATGGCTCAGTTGAAGTGCACGATGATGGTCGTGGAATTCCGGTTGATAAAGAACCAAAGACCGGACTTACCGGTGTTGAAGTTGTGCTCACCAAGCTACATGCAGGCGGAAAATTTGGTGGCGGATCCTATGCCGCATCAGGTGGACTTCACGGCGTAGGTGCATCTGTTGTAAACGCTTTGGCGGAGCGCCTTGATGCCGAGGTAGATCGCAACGGCAAGATTTATTGGATGTCATTTCGTCGCGGTGAAGCCGGTGTATTCGATGGAGAAGGCCCTAAGGCAGATTTCACTCCGCAATCAGGACTTCGCACCATTGGAAAAGTTTCCGCGAAAGTCACAGGCACACGCATTAAGTGGTGGAGCGACAAGCAGATCTTCCTCAAAGAGGCAACGCTCGATATTGAAGATATCTACGCTCGTGCACGCCAAACCTCATTCTTAGTTCCAGGCCTTACGCTGATTGTTAATGACAATCGCAGCAAAGTTCCAACAACGCAGAGCTTCTTCCATAAAGGTGGAATCTCTGAGTACTGTGATTTCTTACAGCCAGATGAACCAGTTGGAAGCGTCATTCGCATCTATGGCACAGGGCATTATCAAGAGACTGTTCCAGTTCTCGATGACAAGGGACATATGGTCTCCACTGAAGTTGAGCGCGATATGGAAGTTGATATCGCCATGAAGTGGGGGATGGGCTTTGATACAACGTTACGTTCATTTGTAAATATCATCGCAACCCCTAAGGGTGGAACTCACGTTCTTGGTTTTGAACGAGCGATCACGAAGGCATTTAATGAAGCGATGCGCTCTGCCGGATTCTTAAAGAAGAATGAAGCAGATGTCATCAAAGACGATGTCATGGAAGGTATGACAGCCGTTGTCACCGTACGAATGTCAGAGCCACAATTTGAAGGCCAGACTAAAGAGGTTCTCGGAACAGCGGCGGCAACACGAATCGTCTCTGCCGTAGTTGCCGAAAAACTAAAAGAGTTCTTTGCAACGTCCAAGCGCATTGAAAAAGCAAACGGCAAGCTCATCATGGAGAAGGTCGTTGGCGCATCACGCACGCGAATCTCTGCGCGTGCCCATAAAGATTTGCAGCGTCGTAAGAACGCTCTTGAATCATCTTCCCTTCCAACGAAATTAGCAGATTGTCGTTCAGAAGATGTGACTCGCACAGAACTCTTTATCGTCGAGGGCGATTCAGCACTTGGTACAACGAAAGCTGCCCGCAACTCTGAATTTCAGGCGATCTTGCCGATCCGCGGAAAGATTCTCAATGTTCAGAAGGCATCGCTCTCACAGATGCTTGATAACTCAGAGTGTGCATCGATTATTCAGGTTCTTGGCGCTGGTTCAGGCAAATCATTTGAACTCGATGACGCCCGCTACGGTCGCGTGATCTTGATGTCAGATGCTGATGTTGATGGCGCACATATCCGTTGTCTTTTATTGACCTTGCTCTATCGCTATATGCGACCAATGATCGATGCCGGTCGTGTATTTGCTGCAATTCCACCGCTTCATCGCATTGAAACGATGGGTGGCGGAGGCAAAAAAGGCGAATACATCTATACCTATTCCGATGATGAGATGAAGAAGGTCACTGCTGAACTGACGAAGTCAGGCAAGAAGTGGAAAGAGCCAATTCAGCGCTATAAAGGCCTTGGTGAAATGGATGCTGACCAGCTTCGTGAAACCACTATGGAGCCAGATGCCAGAACATTGCGTCGAATCACCGTAAGTGACGCGTCAGCTGCTGAAAAGATGTTTGAACTCTTGATGGGCAATGATGTGGCACCGCGTAAAGAGTTCATTTCTACGGCCGAGATTGACCGCGACCGCATCGACGCGTAGCTAGTCGATAGCGACGAGGTCGAAGTACTCTTCTTTCCAAATATCTTCATCGCCATCAGGCAACAAGATCACGCGTTCTGGCTTGAGCGCTTGTACAGCGCCTTCATCGTGAGAAACCATGATAACTGCGCCTTGATATTCACCCAGTGCGCCCAAGATTTCTTCACGAGAAGCTGGGTCTAAGTTATTTGTTGGCTCATCGAGTAAGAGCACATTTGCAGCTGAAACAACGAGTGTTGCAAGGGCAAGACGTGTTCGCTCACCACCTGAGAGAACCTTGACTGGCTTATGTACGTCATCGCCAATAAACAAGAATGAACCAAGGACGTTACGGGCTTCGGGCTCGCGCAGGTCATCTTTAGAAGACATCATGTTTTCTAGAATGGTGCGTTCGAAATCGAGCATTTCATGTTCCTGGGCGTAGTAACCAAGTTTTAATCCGTGGCCATGTTCGACTCTGCCGGTATCTGATTCAAGTTGGTTAGCCAGAATTTTAAGAAGAGTGGTCTTTCCGGCACCGTTGAGTCCCAAGATCACAACACGAGAGCCTTTATCAATTACGCAGGAAACATCGGTAAAGATCTCTAGAGAACCGTAGTTCTTGGAAAGCTCTTCACCAGATAGCGGAGTTTTTCCACACGGTGCTGGGGTTGGAAAGCGCAGTTTGGCGACCTTATCTTTAACGCGTACATCTTCCAGACTGCTCCGTAACTTTTCAGCACGACGAAGCATTCCCTGCGCAGCCGTTGCCTTCGAAGCCTTAGCGCGCATCTTCTCGCCCTGCTTCTGCAAGATCTCTGCCTTCTTTTCGGCGTTTGCTCGCTCTTTCTTACGGCGATGTTCATCTTGTTCGCGCTGTAATAGGTACTGCTTCCAGCCCAGGTTGTAGACATCGATGACATTTCGATTGCCATCGATATAGAAGACTTTGTTTACAACAGTTTCGATGAGATTGACATCGTGGGAGATGATGACAAGGCCACCTGAATAGTTTGTGAGGTAATTTCTTAGCCAGATAATCGAATCAGCATCAAGGTGGTTTGTTGGCTCATCAAGTAACAGTGTCTCTGCTCCTGAGAAAAGGATGCGCGCTAACTCAATACGACGGCGTTGACCACCTGAAAGTGTGTCCAATTGATTACTAAAGACGGCTTCTGAGACGCCAAGGGATGTTGCAATCGCTTCCGCTTCAGCAGTTGCCGCATATCCGCCAGCTGCTGTGAATTCTGCATCCACACGCGTGTAGCGATCAAGCGCCTTTTCAAGGGCTTCACCTTCAGCCGTTGCCATCTCCTCTTCCACCATCTTCATACGGTGAGCGATTTGATCTAAATCTCGTGCAGATAAAATTCTTTCAATAACAGTTCCTTGATCTTCACCCGTGCGTGGATCTTGGGGGAGATATCCGATCTTGCCGGTGCGTTGTACAGCGCCACCTGCAGGAAGAGTTTCACCGGCGAGAACTTTTGCCAGTGTTGATTTACCAGCGCCATTGCGGCCAACAAAGCCGATGCGATCTCCGTGATTGATTCGAACATTGACCCCAGAAACAAGGAGTCTGGCCCCAGCGCGAAGCTCGAGGGCGGAAGTTGCGATCATTTGACGAAGTCTCCCACAGAGTATGAGCAGGAAGGAAATTGACTCTCTATTCGCCTATCCGTGTGCGACGTGGAGTGGCATATGACTTTGCAACGGCGGTGAGTTCTGTTGAGATGAGCGCCCTGATGTTCTCTTCTGATTTTAACAAGGCGGTCAATTCAGCAATTATCGCCTTTAATTCTTTCTGTTCGCTCTCAAGCTCTAGCTTGCTCATCTTTGTGAGACGACGTAAAGGCATATCGAGAATATACGTAGCTTGCTCATCATTGAGTTTGAAATCTTTGATCAGAGAAGCCTTTGCCGCTGCGGCATCATCACTTCCACGGATGATTTTGATGACTTTATCGATATCAATAATTGCCTTCAATAAACCATCGACCATAAGAAGACGAGCGGTCGCCTTGGCTTTTCTAAACTCTGAGCGACGAGTAACAACATCGATCCGGTGGTCGATAAAGACTTGGAGCAACTCTTTTAGCCCTAACGTTTGCGGGCGTCCCTTAACGAGGGCAACAGCGTTGATCGAGAAGGCATCTTCCATAGGCGTGAGTTTGTAGAGCTTTTCCAGAACATCTTCTGGCTCAAAGCCATTCTTGAGCTCGATCACAACGTTGGTGCCAGTCTGTCCATCGGTGAGATCGATAATGTCTGAAATACCCTGAATCTTCTTCGCCTTGGCTAGATCTGCAATGCGCTCAACAACTTTTTCTGGGCCAATGTTAAAGGGAAGTTCTTTGATAACAATTCCCATTTTGCGCGAAGAAACTTTAGAAATCTCAACTGTTGCGCGAACCTTAAATGACCCCTTACCCGTGGCATAAGCCTCTCGCACACCCTCAAGACCAACAATCTCACCACCGGTTGGAAAATCAGGGGCTTGAACATGCTTCATCAATTGATTAAGGGTTGCCTTTGGATTATCGATCAAATGTTTCGTCGCAGCGATAACTTCACCGAGATTATGTGGCGCCATATTCGTCGCCATACCTACAGCAATTCCCGAGCCGCCATTGACCAGAAGGTTGGGATAGGCCGCAGGAAGCACAAGTGGTTCAGCAAGTTGTCCATCGTAATTTGGACCAAAGTCAACGGTGTTCTCATCAGATTCTGAAACCATCGCAAGAGCGGCAGATGCCAAACGGGCTTCGGTGTAGCGCATTGCTGCCGGCCCTGAATCGAGTGAACCAAAGTTTCCGTGTCCATCAATGAGTGGTAGCTGCATAGAAAAAGACTGCGCCATACGTACTAGTGCGTCATAAATTGCGCCGTCACCATGTGGGTGCAATTTACCCATTACTTCACCAACTACACGTGCACTCTTTACATGTCCGCGGTCAGGGCGTAATCCCATATCTGCCATCTGGTGCAGGATGCGACGATGAACCGGCTTAAGTCCATCACGGGCATCAGGAAGTGCGCGCGAATAAATAACGGAGTATGCATATTCAAGGAAGGATTCAGACATCTCTGATGAGACATCAATATCAACTATCTTGCCGGCATATTCCCCAGGCTTTGGACCATCTGCAACCTTCTTACCCTTGGTCGCTGTTGTCTTCTTCGCTGTAGCCATGGCGTGAATTGTGCCAAGAGGTTGGGCTAAATCCGTGCACCTACACGCCCACTTGTACCAACGATTACAACACAGTGGCTTGTGCATCCGCATGGGAGAATAAACATGTGCATCTGGCAGATATAACTCCGTCGATTTTTGCTTCCCTTGGACTCAGGGGTACCAACGATCGTCTAGGAATAGAACAGAGCCCATCGGGGCGAGAGTTACTCTTTCTTATCGACGGCCTTGGTGCAGATGTCATTGAAACCTATCGCCAACTCATTCCAACAATTTCAGCGCTCACAGTGCATGCAAAGGTACGCACTCCTTTTCCTTCCACGACAGCAACAAGTCTTGCCACTCTCATGACTGGTGAATTACCGGGTACCCATGGAATGTTGGGATATACCGTACGAGTTCCACGAAGTGGTGGCCGAATCCTTAATGCCCTTAAATGGGATGAGCGCGTGGATCCCATGACATGGCAGCCCCTTCCAACTTTATTTGAACAGGCAGTGCGAGAGAACATCGCCGTTACGCATGTAGCTGCTAAACGTTACGAGCTCACAGGATTTACGCAAGCAGTATTTCGCGGTGCTACATATAGCGGAGCAAACATTGCATCAGATCTCATTGAAAAAACCGTTGCTGGTCTTCAAGCAACTCCATCTTTTCTCTACCTCTACGTCAACGATCTTGACTCTGCTGGCCACAGCGATGGTGTTGGTTCAGATAAGTGGATCGCTGCCCTGGTTGGGATAGATTCATTTCTCGCCGATCTTCTTCCGCGATTGCCGAAGGGAACTAGGCTCTGGCTGACAGCCGATCACGGCATGATCAATGTGCAAGAGAAGATTATTCTTGGCGTGGATAACGAACTTCTCTATGGAGTTCACACAGTTGCCGGTGAACCTAGGGCGCGCCATATCTATTTAGAGGACGCGCTTGATTCTCAATCTGCTCGTGAAGATATCGCTGGACGATGGCGCAGCTTCTTTGGCGCTAACGCCCTGGTCCATACTCGTGAAGAAGCGATTGCATCAGCTTTATTCGGAGATGTAGTCAGCGCAGATGCATCTGATCGCATGGGAGATCTCATCGCAATTCCGTATGGTGGGCTAGTGCTTTTGGATAAAGAGCGCGCCGATAAAGAAGGTTCGATGGTTGGCCATCACGGGGGATTGAGCGAGATCGAATCAACAGTGTCACTCTTAACTCGAACCGTCTAACTCAATTACTTAAATAAATCATCCTCTGGGTCAGTGTCGTCAGTTGGTGTTGTAGCTGCCCGACCAAACATAATCTCATCCCATGACGGAACCTTTGCGCGTCCAGTAATTCCTTCAGCTTGATCCTCTGCCCGCGGTGTGTCACGAATTGCTACAAGGCGTGGAGTTTCACGTGGCTGCTCGGGTTCAGGAATCGAGTCAACAATGCGCGACGGATGACTTGGTTCTGCGTGAACAAGTCCTGGATTCGTTGTGCGCGCAGCTGGCTCTTGTCCCAGCATCCATCGGCCATTTTCATCTGTTGCAACAATTAATCTGCGATTGAGATCGAAATTCCAGGTGGCATGTCCTTGACCATCACGATTTGGATAGGAGAGATCGATTGTCCATGTGCCGTCATCGAGTCGCCATGAGTTCCATGACAATGAATCGCTATCGACTCCGCGTGGAGCAATGCGCGAGGTGACTACATCTAAAAATGTCTCTTGATCGCGCGCGCTATCTTTACGAAGAAGAACAAGAAAGGCTTGATCCAAGATGTACACACGCTCTTGCAAGATTGGACCAGCAAATCGTTCCACTTTATCGACGCTGATGTGTCCGTCACGTGCGATGGAATCCATCGTCTGACCTGCTCGAAGGCGGCGTTGAATCTCTTTCACACTCATGTTTTCTGACTCTTGCGAAGTTTCAACAGCAGTCAAGCGCGGTTGATTAACTGTCGCTCGCAACGTATCGCTGATGCGCACCGTGAATTCAGACCCTTGCGCATCGGTGAGTGTGAGGTGGGTGCCTTCAGGGTTCTTGCCCGTTAAACGCAGATCACTCATGTGCGGCAGAATATCCGATAAAGTCAGGATATGACCCCAGAGACTTCCAGGCTCGCCTCAGAATTACATCAATTGGCAGAATCCGTGGCGATCGCAGCGGGGGAGCTACTCATGCAACGCCCATCCCACTTTGATCTGACAGAAAAGTCCACCGCGATCGACTTTGCTACACAGATGGATGAGAAGGCAGAGGCACTCATTGTCGAGACGATTCTGCGGGCACGTCCTGATGATGGAATCATCGGCGAAGAAGGCGCGGCCCGTCCGAGCAATTCTGGAATCACATGGGTTATCGATCCACTCGATGGAACGGTCAACTATTTTTATGGCCTACCAGGGTGGAATGTCAGCATCGCCGCGCGCGATGATGAGGGATCACTTGTTGGAGTTGTTGCAGCACCAACGATTAATTCGCTCTGGTATGCAATTCGCGGAGGCGGTGCATTTCATAACGGTCAGAAAATTGGCTGTTCATCCAATGTTGCACTCGATCGCGCACTCCTTGGAACCGGATTTGCCTATGACGTAGCAGACCGCGCTATACAGATTGCAATGGTGGCATCACTTCTTCCGCGCACGCGCGACATTAGACGGATGGGTTCAGCAGCAGTTGATCTCTGCCATGTAGGGATGGGAGCACTCGATGGATATTTTGAACATGGCCTCAAAGAATGGGATTGGGCAGCAGGTGCCCTCGTTGCTACTGAGGCGGGAGCTCACGTTGCCCACATTGGCGATGGCGAACGCAAGCTCACGGTAGCGGCCGGTCCTGGCCTCTTTCCGGCGCTACGGGAAGCGCTCGCACGCGTAGAGATCTAGCCCCTCTCGCCCGATTTACGCTCAGGGCCCCTTATGTGGCAAGATAGGCGGTCTGCGCTGCTACACAGTAAGCGCCGAATTGATAGAAAAGAAACCTGAGGACGAAAATGAACATTCTTGATGCCGTTGATGCCAAGTCATTGCGTAAGGACATCCCACAGTTCCGCGCTGGCGATGAGCTCAAGATCCACGTTCGCGTGATCGAAGGTTCCAAGAGCCGTGTTCAGGTTTTCCAAGGAATTGTTATCCGTCGTCAAGGAGATGGCGTCCGCGAGACATTTACCATTCGTAAAGTCTCATACGGTGTCGGAGTAGAACGTACCTTCCCAGTACACACCCCAGTTATTGAAAAGATTGAACTCGTCAAGAAGGGCGATGTACGTCGCGCCAAGCTTTATTACCTGCGCGATCTTCGCGGTAAGGCTGCCAAGATTCGCGAAAAGCGCGATGGCGTTGAAGGTTACGGTGATGGAATTCTTTCGACTCCAGAACCAATCGTTGAAGCCGTTGTTGAGCCAGTTGTTGAAGCCGTCGTAGAGGCTCCAGTTGAAGTTGTTGCAGAAGCACCTGCTGAGATTGTTGCAGAAGCACCTGCAGAAATCGTGGCGGAAGAAGCTGCTCCAGCTGATGATGCCGCAACTGATAAATAAGCTGAGTAACACACCCCGCCGCTCATGATGCGTAAGGGTTCGTTCTTTCGCGAACTTCCAATCCTGGTTGCGCTCGCAATCATTGTTTCATTATTTATCAAGTCTTTCCTGGTGCAGTTTTTCTTTATTCCATCAGGGTCAATGGAGAACACACTACAAATCAATGATCGCGTTGCCGTTAACCGCATTCCATTTCTCCACGACAATATTGAACGCGGTGATGTCATAGTTTTTCGTGATCCCGCAGGCTGGCTTGCGGATCCAGACGAGTCATCGGGAAATAGAGTAATCGGTGCGATCAAGGATGGGCTTGTCCTTGTAGGTATTGTCCCTAATCCGGCTAAGCAATATCTAGTTAAGCGCGTGATTGGTGTTGCCGGGGATCAAGTAATTGCTAAGGACAAAGTTCTGACCATCAACGGGGAGAAAACTCAAGAACCATACATATTTGCTGGAAACACACCGAGTGATACGGATTTTAATGTGACGGTACCAGCAGGAAAAGTCTGGGTGATGGGCGACCATCGCGGTGCAAGTGGAGATTCGCGTGTGCACCAAGATGACATTAATAACGGAATGGTTCCAGTCGAGAAAATTACTGGTCAAGCGTTTGCTGTCATCTGGCCACTCAATCGACTAGGTGTGATTTCATCCCATGACCCACTTGCGAAAAAGTGAGTGACGACAAAATAATCGAAGATCGACTGCTTGCTGCCGGAATTTCACCGTTTGCGGGCGTCGATGAAGCAGGTCGAGGTGCTTGTGCCGGACCTCTTGTTATCGCGTCAGTAATCCTTAAAGATCATCGCAGTCCTGAACTGCAACTAGTACGCGACTCCAAAGAACTGTCAGAAAATATGCGCGAAGAGTTATTCGATGTCGTCAGTGATGCAGCAATATCGATGAGCGTGATTATCGTTTCTCATGATGAGATTGATACGCGTGGAGTTCATGCCGCCAATCTCGATGGGATGAGGCGAGCGGTACAAGGTCTAGATATCGCACCTGCCTATGTTCTAACTGATGGATACCCCATTGCTGGTTTAGCAACTCCAAACCTTGCGGTGTGGAAAGGTGATCAAGTGGTGACAAGTATCAGCGCTGCGTCAATTATCGCCAAAGTGACACGAGATCGAATTATGCGAGAGCTAGATAGCACCTACCCTGTCTATGGGTTTAAATCTCACAAGGGGTATATCACCAAGGCGCATACAACTGCTCTTGAAAAACATGGAGTATCGCCGGTTCATCGCAGATCCTTTGCAAATATCGCAGCACTTCTCTAATTTACCCACAGCGAGAGTAGCTCTGATGATGCGCTACTTGCTTCCATATCTACCCTGCCCTCATGACTGGTGCACAGGTAGGAAAAAGTAGAAACCGACAGATTGGCGCATTTGGCGAGGCAACTATCGCCGCGTACCTACAGTCGAGAAACTTTGAGATTATCGATCGAAATTGGAGAATCAAGGAAGGCGAAATTGATCTCATCGCCTCTGATCAGAGCGGAGTTATCCATTTCGTTGAAGTAAAAACCCGTTCTTCCCTTGCCTTTGGTGATCCGCTAGAAGCGATCGATAGAAGCAAAGCACGAAGGCTGCAACGACTGGCTCTAGCGTGGCTAGTGACTAGCCACCATTTCGGGTATGAGTTCTCTATTGATGTTGCTGCAGTGTTATTGGCTGCAGACGGATCTCACACAATCGATTATCGCGAAAACATTCTATGAGCTTGGGACGCTCGATTTCGATGGGTCTAGTGGGATTAGCTGGCAACACTGTTATTGTCGAAGTTGATATCAGCGATGGTCTGCCACATTACAATCTCTTAGGACTTCCTGATGCAGCACTGACTGAATCGCGCGATCGTGTGCGCGCAGCGCTGACCAATAGTGGTGAAAGCTGGCCGAATCGCAAGGTGACAGTCTCGCTTTCACCCGCCTGGTTACCCAAGAGCGGATCAAGTTTTGATTTAGCGATTGCTCTTGCAATCTTGGTTGCTCACGGGCAGTTACCACAAGACTCAATTGATTCAACTCTCATACTTGGTGAACTCTCACTCGATGGAACGATCCGAGGAGTCAATGGTGTCTTACCGGCGCTTATCGCCGGTCAACGTGATGGAATCAAAAAGGCGATTATTCCTGTGACAAATATTGGTGAGGGCGCTCTACTCGAGTCGATGAATGTTCTTGCCTTTACAACACTGAGCCAACTTCTTCTCTTTCTGCGCACCGGCTCTGGAGAAAGTGTTCTGCCACCGATGAATTCTGAGCACACTGAAACCTTTCTCGATTTTGAAGATGTGGCAGGCCAATCATTGGCGCGCTTTGGAGCAGAAGTTGCTGCAACTGGGGGACACCATCTCTTGCTGATTGGTCCGCCAGGAGCTGGAAAGACGATGATCGCATCTCGGATTCCAACTATTTTGCCACTGTTAACAAGTGATCAAACACTTGAAGTAACAGCACTGCATTCTGTGGCAGGAACGCTCTCGCAACGCTCACCGATGTCACGCATGCCACCAATTGTTGCGCCACATCACAGCGCTACTCGAGTGTCCATGGTTGGCGGTGGTTCACATGTCATCCGACCCGGTGCTTGTTCGCTTGCTCACCACGGAGTTCTCTTTATCGATGAAGCACCCGAATGCGCTACCGGAATTCTCGATTCTCTTCGCCAACCACTTGAATCCGGCACGATCACGATTGCCCGTAGCGTCGGAAACATTACCTTTCCTTCACAGTTCCTATTAGTCCTTGCCGCCAACCCATGTCCCTGCGGAAAATTCACAGGCCGTGGATTGGGATGTAGTTGTTCATCGCTTCAAGTGCGCAGATACCTAGGAAAGCTTTCTGGACCGCTGATGGATCGCATCGATATGCGCATCACGGTTGAACCGGTCGGACGGACAGATATTGCATCTACTGAACTTGGAGAATCTAGCGCTGTCATCGCCCAGCGAGTACTCGCAGCTCGATCTGTAGCGCGTGAACGATTTGCAGGAAGAGGATTCGAACTCAATAGCGCAATTCCTGCTCGCTCATTACGCACTGACTTTAAACCTGATCGGAGCGCTATGAACTTTCTGCATGACCATCTTGATCGTCAACTCTTAACGGCCCGCGGTCTCCACAAAGTAATTCGCCTGAGTTGGACATTAGCTGACTTAACGGGACGAAATCAACCAACCCTGGCCGATGTGATGAAGGCATACACCTTGCGCGAAGGAGGAATATCGTGAATTCAGAGAAGGCGGCCCGATTAGAACTCTTTGCAGCGATTGAAGGAGGCAGTACTTTTTGGACGAGTGAGATTGCCTCTCAAGGAGTAATTCAAACCCTCCACTCAATCAAAGATGGTTTTTATCGTTCGAGCAAAGGTGAAAAGACACTTTCGCAGATACATCCAGGTGGTGCCGACGAACTTGTGACTCTCATTGACAACGCTGGCGGATCTTTTCTCACACCTGAAGATTTAGGTTGGCCCGCTCAACTCAACGATCTAGCAGCAATGCCAATCGGACTCATTGTTAAGGGAAGAGTTGAATGTCTAAGCCAGCGCTCGATTGCAATTGTGGGAACGCGTAATCCGACACCGTATGGAGCACGTATCGCCAGTGATTTTGCCGCAGGTTTTGTTGATCGTGAATGGCTCATTGTCAGCGGTGGTGCATACGGGATAGATACTCATGCTCATAAAGGGGCGCTGATTGCCGAAGGCGTAACAATTGCTGTCATCGCAAGTGGGATCGACATTAACTATCCTGCCGGTAACGAGAGGCTCTTTTCAGAAATAGCTGAGCTAGGTGCGATCGTGAGCGAAGTAATGCCAGGTACTCCTGCATTTCCATCTCGATTTCTTACACGCAATCGAATCATCGCCGCACTATCAAAGAGCACGTTGGTGGTTGAAGCAGCCTTTCGTAGTGGCTCACTTCGCACTGCACGAGATGCAGCAGAGTTACTGCGTCCTGTCATGGCGATTCCTGGCCCAATTAATTCACCAACATCTCAAGGCACTCATCGCTTAATTGGTGAGCGAGCGGCAGAGATCGTTACATCTGTGGCTGATGCGATAGAGCTGATTTCGTCACTAGAGGACTCGTTTAGGTAAATACCTTGCGCTGATGGGAGAATATTCCCATGAGTGAATTTCGTTCGGGCTTCGTAGCCATTGTTGGCCGCCCGAATACTGGTAAATCCACTCTCATCAATGCCCTTGTTGGTTCAAAGATTGCGATTACTTCTCCGCATCCCAACACGACCCGTCACGCAATTCGCGGACTTATCAATGGTGATGATTTCCAGGCGGTGCTAGTTGATACTCCAGGAATACATAAACCAAAGACTCTTCTTGGCCATCGCCTTAATGCTGTTGTTAGCGAAAGCCTTGACTCTGTCGACATCATTGTGATGTGTCTACCAGCAGATGAGACATCTGGGGCGGGAGATGTTTTCCTGGCGCAAGAAATAGCTAAATATCCGCGTGCCAAGAAGTTTGCACTGGTGACAAAGACGGATCTTGTTTCGAAGAAGAATATTGCGGCACGCCTGCTTGGTATCAATGAACTTGCTGTGGGATTTACGTGGAACGAAATCGTTCCGATTTCAGCAGCCATTCACGATCAGATCGATCTACTAGCAACTCTTATTTCAAAGAATTTACCGGCAGGGCCAGCCTTTTATCCCACCGATATGAAGAGTGATCAGAACATTGAACAGCTGATCTGCGAGCTGGTTCGTGAGGCTGCGCTACGAGATGCACGAGAAGAACTTCCTCACTCAATTATGGTCACCATAGATGAGATGTCAGAACGAGAAGAAAAAGGCTCACGCCCCTTCTTTGATATCCATGCAACGATCCATGTCGAGCGAGATTCACAGACAGGTATCTTGCTAGGACATCAAGGTCAGCAGCTAAAAGATATTGGTATGCGCGCACGGGCAGATATCGAACGCGAGCTCGGGGCACGAATTTTTCTTGGCCTGCATGTCAAAGTTTCAAAGGAATGGCAGCGCGATCCCAAGTTACTTGAAAGACTAGGTTTTTCTGAGAAGTAAGTTTTAGACCTTTTCGCGGCGATTAACTAGGTATGAACCGATCATTACAAGCGGCAGCCCTACGCGGATTCCAATCGTAAGCTCTTCATTAAGAATGATGACACCCAGAATGACAGCGATTGCAGTATTCCAATAAGTGACAACTGATGCGCGGGTTGGTCCAATCTCCTCAATCAGGGTAAAGAAGATGGCAAATGCGATTCCCGTAGAGAAGACTCCGAGTGCGATTACTGAGAGCGTAGCTTCTGTAGCAATCGCGCGATCAGGCCAAAACGCAATAGCCAATGGCAGATAGAAGATCGCCGTGATTCCCATCGCTACCGCGTTAATAGCAATTCCAGAGACATCTGGAAGTTTTTCGCGAATCATGATGATGGCGTAGGCATAGGCAAAGGCTGCAACCAGGACCATAAATATTGAGAGGGAGTCTGAGGATCCAGTAATACTTTCGATGCCAACGATTAAAACAACTCCAACGAAACCAATGCCAATCCCCATGAGACGATTAAATCTAAGCGCATCTTTATCGCCCTGAAAGTATGTGATGAGCGTTGACCAAATAGGTACTGATGCAATCAGAAGTCCGGCTAAGCCTGAAGAAATCTTCTGCTCAGCAGTTCCGATGAGAAGCCATGGGATCACCATCTCGAGGAGAGCATAGAACGCTACATATTTGATCCCCTTGAGTGCAGCGAAGATAGATTTATCGCGTAGCGCGAGCGGGATAAGAATCAGCGCGCCAATAAACACACGCCCGAAGACAACAATTACTGGTGGATATCCATTTGTTTCATCAACGGCTACCTTGATAAAGAGATATGGGACCCCCCATACGATGCCAACCAGGGCGAAGATCAGAGCGCTCTTGCGTGACATTGTTGAATCCTCTTAGTTAGGCAACTGCATAAAGAGCATGCTGCGGTAAAGGCTGATACTAGTCCCTATCAACACTTCAGATGATGGGGTGAGAATCACCAGTGAACTGTTGCATCGCGCAGAATGCGATACTGCTCAAGAACATTCGGTGTTGCTTCAGCCTCAATCAGTGTGGCTTTACCTAGATTCCACACTGGTGCAGAAGGTGTTCCGTGAAGTGCCCACGCTGCTTGACGCGCGGCACCATCGGCGACATATTCTCCAGCAGGTGGAATTACAACAGGTCGACCAAAGAGTGCGGATGCAATATGTCCCACTGCTGGGTTCTTTGCCGCTCCACCAATAATCAGAATTCTCTTCACATCAACGCCGAGGTCAATCAGTGATTGCACAGCATCGGCTAAACCAGCCAACATTCCTTCAATCATGGCGCGTGCAATATCTGCCGGATTTGAATTAGTGAGAGTCATTCCAGAAAAGACACCAGAGGCGTCAGGGCGATTTGGTGTGCGCTCACCTTCAAAGTAAGGAAGTAGTGAAAGTCCATGAGCACCGGGTACCGTCGAAAGCGCTAGCGCTCCAACTTCGTCGTGAGTTTTACCAAGGATAGAAGTTGCTGCATCAAAGATTCTCGCTGCGTTAAGTGTGCACACAAGAGGTAAGAATCGACCGGTCGCATCTGCAAACCCAGCCACTGCTCCACTGGCATCATGCGTTGGAGTTGTAGAGACAGCGAACGCAGTCCCGCTAGTGCCGAGTGAAATAACAACGTCTCCAGGTTCGGCCTGCACCCCAAGTGCTGCTGCCGCATTATCTCCAGCACCTGCAGCCAATGGAATTCCTTGACTGGTTGTGCCTGCAAATACTGACGGCTCTGCGATTCTTGGTAGGAGAATTTCTCGATCAGATAAAAGTGCGCGGGCGAGAATATCTCGGCGGTATGTAGAAGTTGTTGGATCAAAATATCCGGTGCCTGAAGCATCGCTTCGATCTGTAAAAAGCTGAGAAAAATCCCTTCCGCCCTGCAGCTGCCACGATAACCAATCGTGGGGGAGCGCGATTGCATGAACTCGGTCAGCGTTCGACTTTTCATTCTCAGCCATCCAGCGAATCTTTGAGGCGGTAAATGATGCAACAAGAACAGAACCAACTGCTTGCGCCATCGACTCCTGGCCACCAACTTCTGAATTGAGAGAATCTGCCTGCACTGCAGATCGCGTATCGTTCCAAAGAAGTGCGGGGCGAATCACTTGGCCTGATTCATCCAGTGCGGCCATTCCGTGTTGTTGTCCGCCGATTGATATAGCAGCGACATCGTCAATACCACCCGCATCTTTTACCGCGATATCAAAAGCATTCTTCCAATGGAGTGGATCAACTTCGGTTCCATCAGGATGCGCAGCTCGCCCCTGACGTACTAACTCACCTGTTTCTGCCTTACGAATGACGATTTTTACAGATTGGGTCGAGGAATCTACGCCTGCGACGATTTGATTGGCCATGAGGCAAGGCTAGACTGTGCACGTCAACGTTGACCACTCTTTGGCTTAGCAATAAGCCGGTTTTTAACTCTTGGAGTAAAAGTAAATGCGTATTGGTGTACTTACAGGCGGTGGCGATTGCCCAGGACTTAACGCAGTTATTCGCGCGGTGGTCAGAAAAGGCGTCAAGGAATATGGCCACGAGTTTGTTGGCTTTAGAGATGGCTGGAAAGGCCCGTTGGAAAATTACACAATGGAGCTTACGTTGGAATCAACGCGTGGCATTTTGCCTCGGGGCGGCACGATCCTTGGCACTTCACGTACCAATCCATTTAAGATCGAAAACGGCATTGAGCGAATCAAGACAAACTTGGCAGATCAAGGTGTTGATGCACTCATAGCAATTGGTGGAGAAGACACTCTTGGTGTTGCGACAAAGCTTCACGCACTTGGGGTCAAAGTAATCGGTGTACCAAAGACAATTGATAACGATCTCAATAACACCGACTACACATTTGGATTTGATACCGCAGTCAATGTTGCAGTTGAAGCAATTGACCGACTTCATACCACCGCCGAGTCACATCACCGCGCACTCATTGTGGAAGTGATGGGGCGCCATGCTGGTTGGATCGCACTTCACGCCGGAATTGCAGGAGGTGCTTCATGCATTCTGATTCCAGAGCTCAAGTTCTCAGTCGATAAGGTCTGTGAATGGGTTGAGTCTCGCTTTAAATCTTCGTATGCACCAATTATTGTTATTGCAGAAGGTGCGATTCCACAAGATGGCGACATGATGATCAAAGATGGCGAACTCGATGCCTTTGGCCATGTAAAGCTAGCGGGAATCGGTGAATGGCTGGCAGTTCAGATCGAAGCGAAGACTGGCAAAGAAGCGCGCACATCTGTACTTGGTCACATTCAGCGAGGCGGTACTCCGACCGCATTCGACCGCGTACTTGCCACCCGTTTTGGATTACAGGCAATCACCGCCGCATCCGAAGGGGATTGGGGCAAGATGGTCGCACTTCACGGGACCGATATAGTCCGTGTACCCCTTGCAACAGCCACTGAACAACTCAAGACAGTTCCACTCGAGCGATATAAAGAGTCTGAAATCTTCTTCGGCTAATTCTTATACAAGATCTCCCCCCGACCTTCTATCCTTAGGACCATGATGACCTCACTTGACTCGCTCTTTGATGAAAGCCTTGTGGCTGCCCAACAACCGCAATGGCCAGGAGGAAGAGAAGGTGCGCCGGTACAGGCAGCTGTCACAAAATTAAAATCTCTTCCGCCGCTCGTCTTTGCTGGTGAGTGCGATGATCTCAAGGCGAAGATTGCGCAAGCTGCTAGCGGAAATGCTTTCTGGCTGCAGGGTGGAGATTGCGCCGAAACATTTGCTGCCGCAACGGCTGACTCAATTCGCAACAGAATCAAGACGATTCTTCAGATGGCCGCTGTTTTGCAGTATTACTCAAGTATTCCGGTAGTTAAAGTCGGTCGCATGGCTGGGCAATTTGCTAAGCCACGATCAAATGATTTTGAAACACGTGGGGAAGTGACACTTCCTGCCTATCGTGGCGATGCTGTTAATGATCTTGAATTTACCGAAAGTTCGCGTACCCCCAATCCGCAACGACTAGTCGATGTCTACAACACATCAGCAGCAACCTTGAACCTAGTTCGTGCATTTACTCAAGGTGGATTCGCTGATCTTCGACGTGTACACGAGTGGAATAAAGGGTTTATCCGTGACTCCAGCGTGGGTGATCGCTATGACGCCATGGCAAAAGAGATTGACCGTGCTCTGAGCTTTATGAAATCTGCAGGAGTAGATCCTGAGTCATTTAAGAGTGTAGATTTTTACTCAAGTCACGAAGCGCTCATTCTTGAATATGAGAAGTCACTCACCCGCATTGATTCCCGTACTGGAAATCCTTATGACGTTTCAGCGCACTTCCTCTGGATTGGTGAGCGAACTCGTCAATTAGATGGCGCTCATGTGGATTTTGCGTCAAAGATTACAAATCCAATTGGAGTCAAACTTGGTCCAAAATCTACCGTTGATGATGCACTTCGACTTATTGATCGCCTTGATCCCAATCGCGAACCAGGTCGCTTAACATTTATCACGCGTATGGGTGCTGGAAAGATTCGCGAATCACTTCCAGCTCTTGTAGATGGTGTCACGAAGTCAGGTGCTCAGGTTCTCTGGGTCTGCGATCCGATGCACGGAAATACATTTGAGACCGCAACAGGCTATAAAACTCGCCAATTCGATGATGTGATGGATGAAGTCAAGGGATTCTTTGAGGTTCATAAATCGCTAGGAACCCACCCAGGCGGCATCCATATCGAACTTACCGGTGATGACGTTACAGAATGTCTTGGCGGAGGAGAAAAGATTTCCGAATCAGACCTAGCCTCCCGTTATGAAAGCGCATGCGATCCACGCCTGAATCACTCTCAGTCACTCGAACTGGCATTCCTTGTAGCTGAAATGCTGCGTGATCGTTAAAGATCAACGCATGTCATTACAAATTTCATCACTCAAGACGCCTATCGGAAGACTTAATCTGATTGCTGATGGTGAGGTTCTCCTTGGCGCTAATTTCTCCTCGATCAAAGCGCTGAAAGAAAGCGTGGATCAGAGTTACCTAGGGTCTGAATTTAAATCGGTGAAAAAGCTTCCAGGCATCTCACCGCTTATCGATAATTATTTCGCGGGGGATATCACTGCGTTGAATGCAATTAAGGTAAGCCAGCCCGGGGGAGAGTTTTCACAGGCTGCCTGGAAATCAATGAGAAAAGTTCGCGTCGGTACAGTTATTTCGTACTCGCAATTAGCCGAGAAGGCAGGAAGTCCTAAGGCAGTACGTGCCGCTGGCAGCGCATGCGCTAAGAATGCAATTGTCCTGGTTGTGCCATGCCACCGAATCGTTAAAACTGGCGGAGATTTAGGTAACTATGCCTACGGAGTAAATAAGAAATTGTGGCTCTTACGCCACGAGGGACTTCAATAAAATTTCAATTGCCTGATCGCATTGCGCGTCATCAAAATCTCGATGAGTGACAAGTCGTGCAAAATAAGGACCAAGTGCGCCGATAAGTAGTCCTCTGCCCTTGGTGCGATCGGCAAGTTCGGCCGCAGTAATTCCTAAATTTTTGAGATTTAACCCGACAATATTTGTATGTACTGTCATTGGATCGACCAGGGAAGAATCAATGGATGCGATGGCAGTAGCGAGTGATTTTGCGCGACGATGATCATGAGCAAGATCTTGCAGTTGGTGGGTTACTGCGTAATCTGCGGCCGCTGCGAGAATTCCTACCTGCCGCATCCCTGCGCCGTAACGCTTGCGCCATACACGCGCTGAGTCGATTCGATCTCTCGTTGATAACGCCATAGAGCCGATGGGAGCGCCTAATCCTTTTGAAAAGCAGACACTAATCGTGTCGGCATACTTGCCGTATTCGGCCAGTGATACACCGCTTGCAATATGGGCATTCCAAATGCGGGCACCATCAAGATGGATTGCTATCCCGCGGCTCTGCGCACCTTCATAGAGCTCTTTGATTTTTTCGATTGGTTGAACAGTGCCACCACCAAAGTTATGTGTATTCTCAATTGCAATAGCAGCAGTCGATACGAGGTAGGGACCCGCGTGAGGCGTTGCAATGTCGAGCGGTTGATCTGGATGTAGTAAGCCAAAAGGTGCCTGCCATGTTCGTGTTGTGATTCCAGAAAATGTCGCAGCCGCCCCTAGCTCTGCTCGCACAACATGTGAATTGACCTCTGCCAGAATCTCTTGCCCTGGTTGCACAAGGCTGCGCATCATTAATTGATTTGCTAGAGATCCAGTGGGTGTAAAAAGTCCGGCTTCTTTTCCAAAGAGCGCAGCGACTCTTTCTTCAAGAGCGTTCACCGTAGGATCATCGCCATAGACATCATCGCCTACTCGAGCACTTGCTATGACTTCACGCATCGGATCCGATGGCGCAGTGACTGTATCTGAACGTAGATCAATCATTGAGATGGCTCTTTAATAACAATGAGATACATAGAGATCAACAATAGAACACCACCGAGAATTACCTGTGGTGTCATGACTTCACGGCCAATAGTGATTGCAAAGAAAGCGGCAAATACGACTTCTAGCGTCAGAATCACAGCAACCTTTGTCGGTTCGATATGTGCCTGTGCCCATGTCTGAATAATAAAACCTAGCGCCGTAGCAACAATCGCAGTGAAGAAAACAACGGCCCACACTTGGTTATCAGGAGGAGCTTGATAACCCTCGACAAATGCGAACGTTCCAGTCAGAACCGTTACTGCAAAAAGTTGAACGATGGTCATCGCATAGACATCTCGCCCGGAGCTCCATTGCCCAAGGGCCACAATGTGAGCAGCAAAAGCCAGGGCACAGAGGAGTACCAGAAATTCCCCGAAACCCATCGCCCATCCACGCAGAGAGAGCAGCGCCAGTCCAACAGTTGCTAGTCCTACGCATCCCCAAGTGAAGAGCGTGATTTTCTTTTTGAGAAAAAGAGCAGATATGAGTGGAGTAGCAACAACGTAAAGACCGGTGATAAATCCTGTGATTCCTGCATCGGTTCTGGCGAGTCCCTCAGTCTGCAGAATAAAACCTGCGCCAAGTAGCAGTCCAGCTGTAAAGCCCTTGATGAAAAGTTCTCTTGTGATGAGGCGAAAAATCATCGGCCGCAAAACTAATAAAACAAGTGTGGCGATCCCAAAGCGTGTGAAGAGGAAACTATTGACGCTCTGGCGTTCGATTGAATCCTTCATGACAACGAAGGCAAGGCCCCACGCAGCAGCTAGAGAAATTAAAGCAATAGGTGCTAGACGCAAGCGATTGGCGCTACTTGTGGACATAGAAGAACTTACCCTTTGCGCAACTTCTTAAGCAGAGCGATCTCTTTTCCATGTTCCGGCTCCATACCGGGAGTTTCTAGTATGAGGGGAGCGTTAACAACGGCGGGATGGGCCAGCAATTCTTTAAATGGATCAACACCGATAAAGCCTTCACCAATATTCTGGTGACGATCTTTGAGAGCACCACATACGTCCATCGAATCATTGGCATGAATCAGTTGAATTCGTTCGGCTCCTGCAACTTCCACTAAGAGATCAAGGGTCTGCTTCATTCCACCTTTGACCGCAATGTCATGGCCTGCTGCAAAAACATGACAGGTATCAAGACATATTCCAACTTTAGGGTGGTACTCCAGCGCCTTTAAATAGTGTTCCAGATCTTCTAAGCGCTTCACAAGAGATTGACCTTGTCCCGCAGTTGGCTCGAGCAAGAGGTACGGCGCATCTTCGGTGAGCTCATTAAGAATGGGCATCATTCCCTCATGAATTTGCTTCCAGGCGCCCTCAATAAAATCTTCATTTACAGCAGAGCCAGTGTGGACTACGACACCGAGGGCTCCAATTTCTTTTCCACGCTTGAGTGAATACTGCGTCGATGCTAAAGAATTTTTATACGTTCCCTCAGTAGGTGAACCTAAATTGATGAGAAAAGGAGCATGCACGTAGACCTCTAGATCGAGTTCATCTGCACGTTCACGAAAGAGCGCATCTGCTTCATGGTTTGTCTCAGGCATGGCCCAACCACGAGGGTTTGATGTAAATACTTGGATTGCTTCAGCCTCGGTGATGCGCGCGTATTCAATGGAACGTTTTGCCATTCCACCACTTGTCGGGGTGTGGGCTCCGATACGCGGGCGGGACTGTGAAGGCACGGCCTTACCCTACTGTGAGAGTCACCTTTGTTCCACGTTTAACCTTGGTGTTTACCTTGGGGTTGATGCCAATAACCACCTTTGAGGTTTTCGTCACTTTCTTTACCGCAACAGTCAGTCCTAGATCTTCCAAAACTGCTACAGCTCTCTCTTGGGTGTAACGCATAACATTTGGAATAAAGACAAAGGCGGAACCTTGCGAAATAAATATTTCGACAGCAGCGCCCGCGGGTAGAGCCACGCCAGCTACCGGCTTCTGTGAAATCACTTCGCCCGGCATCACTACTTCGTCATAGATGTAGGTTGATGTCACATTAAATCCCGCGCTAGTTAATTCGTTCAGCGCTTGTTCACCATTTTTACCAACGTAAGAGATAAGGTCAAATGTTTCAACGCCCTTACTCACGACAAGATCCACGAGGGTATCTCGCTTTACCTGAGTGCCCTCTTTTGGTGATGACGAGATTATCAATCCCTTAGCGATCTTAGAGTTAAAGACTTCTGTGATATCTCCTGCTCGCAAAGGTGTTTTTGCGATTAATTTCAGGGCAGATTCAGTCGTGATATTTGTCAGCGTAGGTACTGCATAACGTTCTGCGCCTTTGGAAACTGTGAGTGAGACGGTACCGCCTGGAGCTATTGAATCTCCAGCTGAAGGTTGCGTTGAGATGACTCGACCTTTGGCAATCTCCTCATCAAAACGCTCTTCCACAATTGTGGTCTGCAAGCCAAGGCCAGCAAGCGTGGTGTTGGCTTGTTCGACGTTTGCACCTACAACAGATGGGAACTTCACCGATGCTCCAGGTCCGGCTAAAACCCACCAGCCGGTACCAGCAAGGAGAAGAGCGAGACCTGCTGCAATCCAACGATTACGTTTTACTCTGTTGCTTACTTTCCTTCGAGCTCTCACCTGATCTGTAGTCTCTGGGGTTTTTGCGATCGGTGAGGGCGACGGAAGTTTTCTTGAGCGCTTCTTACTTTTTTCTCGCATCGGAGCAATGGGAATATCTAGTTCGAGACTGAGTTGCGGACCCGCAGGATTGAGTGCATGTGAAATAGCAAGTAGCTCGGTGTGAAATTCCTGAGCATCGCGTGGACGCTCATCGGGATCGACACGTGTTGCGCGATAGATAAGGTCATCAAGTGCTGGAGGAACGTTCTCAACAAGTGAACTGATGCGAGGAACCTGTGAGTTCACATGCATAAAGGCAATCTGAATTGGTTCATCACCTTCAAATGGTTTGTTTCCAGTGAATATTTCAAAAGCAGTAATCGCTGCTGAATACACATCACTTCGAGAATCGGCAATTCCTCGCGATACTTGCTCTGGAGAAAGATACGAGACGCTCCCTAAGATCACACTCGACTCAGCGGTCATGGTGCTTCCAATGAGTGCGCCCTTTGCCAAGCCAAAGTCGGCAATCTTGATACGGCCCTCTTTGGAAACGAGAATATTTTCAGGTTTTACATCGCGGTGAACGATTCCTAATTTATGTGCAGCTCCTAGAGCGCTTAACACCGGAAGCAAAAACTTAATTCCATCTGCAATCGGAATACTTCCGCGCTCCGTTAAATACTCTCGCAGCGTATGTCCGACAACCATCTCCATCACTATGAAGACCGCAGGTACTCCACTCTGATTCCACCCTTGATCCTGCACCGAAACAATATTCGGGTGACTAAGCGCTGCAGCAGCCTTAGCTTCCCGAATAAACCGTTCGACGAATTGTTCATCTTGTGCAAGATGAGAGTGCATGATTTTGACGGCAACGCGGCGATCAAGTCGAGTATCGAGGGCTTCGTAGATCGTGGCCATTCCTCCTGAGCCCATCTGGCTGAGGAGCTGATAGCGCCCATCAATGAGATGGCCAGTGAGATCAGACATGAGTGAATTTTATGTTGAAAGGATGAATTCAGAGCGCTCTTTCGTGCGATCTCTAGCGAAGTGTTGCCGTTGTTGATCAAGCCAACCCTTCATCGACTCAGAAATATGATCACCATCGCGTTCAATCACGCGCTGGAATCCGATAATCGGATCAAGATCGATCCAGATAGATGTGGCGAGGAACTCTTCAACTGCCACTTGCGAGCTACCGACACCTTCTAGGATCAATAGCGATGTGCTTGCACAATGTCGCGGTGGATCAAAATCACTCTGTGACCAGTTGAAGGGGGAGTAAATCAGTTCTTTCCCAGCTTTATGAGAACGTGTGATCCACGTTAATGATTCGGTGAGAGCCGTGCCCAGCGCATCTTCCCATCCGGCGTAGAGATCATCCATGTGTATGACGGTTATCGTGAAGTCCTGAGCGAGAGCAAGAGAAAGAGTTGCAGAAAGAGTTGTCTTCCCCGCCCCAGCCGGCCCATCAATTGCGATGATTGGTTGATCAGATGTCTTACAAATATCAGCGAGTGCTGCGATAAGTTCCATACCACTGCCTCCACCCGACCGCTGCAACGATTGTAAATATCAGAAAGAGACCAGAAGTCAGGTAGACCTCTTGTGAGTAAAAAAGCGATGTGTAACCAATATTGATCACAAGCCACATCGGCCACGCTTCATATTTTTGATAAATCATGAGCATCTGAGCAGTAATCGAAGCAAAGAGCAGTACAGCGTCGGCGTATGTTGCAGCTGCACCCACACGTTCGAGTACTGGCCCAAGAAGGAGGGTAAATCCGGCGATTCCTAGTAGTGAGTAAAGACGGTAAGAGTTTTTAAGTCGTCCCGGTACGGCACCATTTTTGCCCCAGCCAAACCAGCCGGCAATCGCTGCTGCGATAAATACAATCTGCAGAACGGCGCTAGCAAAATATTCTGATTGAAAGTAGAAGACACCATAGAGCACACTTCCCACTACCCAGAATGGCCAGGTAATTCGTTTTCCAGTAACTCCGAGAGAGACTGCGATGAATGAGAAGAGTGCTGCAAAGATTTCAAGGGTAGACATGAGTGATTCCTTTCCACATCCGCATTACCGGACGGGTCTAGCGGTCGATCTCACGTTGAGATCCTCTCAGCAGCGCCTGTAACAAGCGCATGTGCTCCCGCGTTTTTAGTCTAGCGCACGTCGAGCAGAAAGTGCATGTACATATGCTTTTCCTGCGACACGAATTCGGCGGGCCATAGAAGTTTGTGCCCGCTTGTTAAAGATGTCGTACCCAATAGCTTCTACCTCATCAACAATTCCACAGTAAAGCTCACTAGCGGCACGAATGCAGGGCTGGCTTGTGGGATGCAGTAGTTCAATACCGGGATCAGCTTCTTTCTGTAACTCGCGCACTCTCGCGATTTGAAACTTAAGGGCGCGAACAATTTCAGGCGTTAATCTGCGCGCAGAGAGCATCTCTTGATCAACACCATCGGCAGCGAGTTCATCAAGAGGTAAATAGATACGTCCCCTATCTAGATCTTCGGCGACGTCTCTAATAAAGTTTGCCAACTGGAAGGCGATACCAAGTTTTTCCGCCGGTAGATACGCCTCGTCGGAAAGTGGTCCAAGAATAGGCACCATTTGTAGGCCAATGACAGCAGCTGAGCCGTAGACATATTCACTCAAATCTTTATATGTGGCATAGGTGCCAACGGTTAAATCCATCTCCATTGAGTGAAGGAAATCGACAAAGTGTTGGTGGGGGATATCAAAACGCTTGACGGTATCAACCAGTGCAGCACCTACAGCATCATGACTTTTACCAATTGCTAAGTCATTAAGTACGCCAGAGCTCCACGTATTGAGAACTTCCGCCTTCTCTTCCGGGGTAAGTGTTGATGCTAAATCGTCAACGATTTCATCGGCATACCTAGCAAAACCGTACAGTGCATGAACAAATGGCCGTTTACCCTTTGGCAACAGTAACGTTGCAAGATAATACGTTTTTCCATGTAAGGAGTTCAGCCTCTTGCATTCGCTATACGATGCCCGCAAGGCAGGATCCAAAATCCCTGCAGCATCTAACTCATTCATTACTTAACAGGTCCGACGATTCGTTCGGCGGCAAGGCGTCCTGAGATCAAGACCATCGGAACTCCCACTCCTGGCTGAGTTCCAGATCCAGCAAAGACGATGTTTTCAAAACCGGCAGCGATGTTACGTGGTCTAAACGGTCCGGTTTGGAAAAACGTGTGCGCACTAGCAAAAGGTGCTCCGCGCTCCATTCCTTGGGCTTGCCAATCAAGTGGTGTTGTCATTACTTCGGTCTCAATACCAGTGTTGAAATCGGTATAACCGCGATCCTCAAGTGTCTTAATCATCTGATCACGGTATGGACCAGCCTGCTTCTTCCAATCAATATCGGCATCAAGGTTTGGGGTCGGATAGAGAATGTAATACGACTCTTTACCAGCAGGAGCGAGTGCGGGATCGTCCTTACTTGGAATCGTGACAAGGACTGAAGGGTCTGTCATGAGAACTTTTTTATTAATCAATTCATCGAATACGCCATCCCAAGACTGCCCAAAGTGAATATTGTGATGAGCGGTATGTTCGTACTTCTTTGAAGATCCAACAAGCAAAGTCACGCAGGAGGGCGAATACTTGAGGCGCTTGATATTCAGCGGAGTTTTGCCGAGAAGATCACGCCAAACAACAGGTAAATCTGGATTCATCACGAGGGCATCGCATTCATAACGCTCACCTGTTGCCGTTGTTACTGCACGAGCACGTGAATTTACAACGTCTACACCGGTGACCTCTGTGTTGTATTTAAAGGTCACTCCGTGCTTTTCAGCAGCTGCCGCTAGTGCACGCGGAACTGCATGCATTCCACCCTTAGGAAAGAAGACACCATTAACAGAATCCATATATGCAATCACTGCATAGATAGCAAGCGCCTGTTGCGGGCTCACGCCGGCGTACATAGCTTGAAATGAGTAGACCTTCTGCAGGCGCGGATCCTTGAGGAACTGATTTACCTTTGGAGCAAGTCGTCTAAAGCCACCGAGTGCGACTAGTCGAGCAAGGTTTGGGGTTAAGAGATTAAGGGGTGAATCAATATTGCGATCGATAAAGTCGTTCATCTCATACTTATATAGCTTTGTGACAAAATCTACGTAGCGACGATAGCCGAGTGCTTCTTCCGCACTTACCGTTCGCCTAATTTCCTCTTCCATCTCCGCAGTATTTGCATGTACATCGATAACGCTTCCATCATGATAGAACGCACGATAAAGAGGCTTTACCGGTGTTAGTTCCAGCCAATCTTTCATATCTTCACCGACGCATGAGAATGCATCTTGAATAAGAGAGGGCATGGTCAGAACTGAAGGGCCGGTGTCGAAGGCATACCCATCTTTTTGAAGGAGTCCATTACGACCACCGGGAACACTCTCGCGCTCTAGGACTGTCACCTTGCGTCCAGCACCGGCAAGGCGTAGCGCAGCACTTAAGCCAGCAAGACCAGCGCCGACAACAACGACATGATCTGTTGGTCCCTTAATGCGTGCAACCATGGTGGTTCCTAACTCTTTCGCGCAGTTGCACTAGCTGCAAGTGCTGATAACAATTCTTGAGAATCAGGTGCAATCTCATGAGATTTCGATGCCTGCAAAGCGTCATATGTTAATTTCTCAATTAACCCTTCAACACTTTCTACAGCGCCACTTTCCATGATGATGCCCCGAAGTACTTCAATGATCTCATGAGACAGGTCAGGCCGCCCGAGATAGGAATTCAGCTCGCTTCGTCCAGCATCGGTGGTGCGCTCCATCGCCATCGCCATCAAAACTGTGCGCTTGCCTTCACGCAAATCATCTCCGGCAGGTTTTCCAGTGATAGCTGGATCACCAAAAATCCCCAAGAGATCATCACGTAACTGAAATGCCTCACCGAGAGGCAGGCCATACTCTGATAACTTCCAGTTGAGCGGATTATCTTTGCTTGGGCTAGCCAGAGCAATCGCGGCACCTAAATGGAGCGGGCGCTCAATACTGTACTTTCCAGATTTAAATCGTGCGATACGGAGAGATCGCTCTACGCTAAAACTTTTCTCACCCGCCTCGCGAACATCGAGATATTGCCCGGCCATCAGTTCGATTCTCATCTCATCATGAATCTCTAGCGCACTTAACAATTGTGCCGATGAGATTCCAGATGTATGGAGCATATGATCGGATTGCACCAGCGCAAGATCACCCAAGAGAATGGCAGAGGCGGCACCAAATTGCTCCGATAGCCCAGCCAGTGCTTGTTCTTGATGAAGGTTTTCAAAGCGTCTGTGGATCGCAGGTTTTCCGCGCCGGGTATCGGAAGCGTCCATAAGATCATCGTGAATGAGGGCGCACGCTTGTAAGAATTCAAGACTTGCAAATGCTTTGATCTCGTGTGGCCCCACAACTTTGCCAGCTGCTCTATGGCCTGCATATGCAAAGAGCGGACGCAATCGTTTTCCACCGTCAAGAATGAACTCTTCTAACCCATCGCACACGGGGGCTAATTGCGAACCAATAGTTGTCAGATGTATCCGCGCATCGGCAAGGTATGACGCCAAGGCTGCCTGTACTTGTTCGCGCACCGATACAAGTTCATCCATAACCTGACTATTCACGGGGGCAACGGTACCCTGACGCCGTGAGGATGCGACCTGAAAAGACTATGTACTCATTTGAGTTTTTTCCACCAAAAGATCTCGCTGGGGAAGAACGCCTGTGGCAAGCTCTAGAAACTCTGGCACATCACACCCCTGATTTCGTCGCTGTCACCTACGGTGCAGGGGGTGGAACTCGAGACCGAACCATTCGCATTACTTCAGAGATCACAGCACGCACCAAGATTCCAACCGTTGCACATCTGACCTGCGTTGGTTCAACACGTGCAGATTTAATTGAAATTCTCAATCGTTACACCAATGCCGGAATAAAAAGCATTCTGGCACTTCGCGGAGATCCTGTTGGTGGACCCCGCGCTCCATGGACGCCGGTAGATGGTGGACTCACCCATGCCGATGAATTAATCACTCTCGCGAAAGAGCATGGCGATTTTACGATTGGCGTTGCCGCATTCCCCGACGGACATCCAAATTCTGGAGGAGATTTCAACAAAGATATTGATGTCTTGCTTCGAAAAGAATCTCTAGGCGCTTCATTTGCGACCACTCAATTTTTCTTCGAGATCGATAAATGGAAACGCTTAGTTGACACCTTAGAGTCTCGCGGTTCAGAGTTACCAATTATTGCTGGAGTATTGCCGGTCACCAATGTAAAGCTACTCACGAAGATGGCAGAACTTGGTGGAACACCAATTCCACAGTCGATAGCAGCGCGGTTTGCTGCGGTTGAAGCTAACCCAGATGATGTTCGTAAACTCGGAGTAGAGATTGCACTAGATCTTTGCAACGACCTTATTGATGCAGGTGCGCCGGGAATTCATTTTTACACGATGAATAGCTCGACTGCCACAAGTGAGATCTTTACATCTCTTCAAGATCGGCGCTAGAAAATGAAGCGCGAAGAATTTTTCACAGTGTGGTCGAAGCTTCATCTAGGAGCTGAAGTCTCGGGAATAGTTAAAGGGTGGTTGACTATTTCTTACGGAATCGCTCGAGCACTGAATCTTCTACGCATTACCCCCAACATGCTTACCCTGGGAGGGATTCTCTTCGCAGCGGCGGCACTGTTTTATCCAACTTCAGTTATCGCTCTCATCTGTTTAGTCCTCTCGCTTATCTGCGACGGGGTCGATGGAAGCGTTGCCATTATTGGAGAGCGCCATAGCAAACTCGGGGCGATCGCCGATGCAATTGCAGATCGAATCACTGAGGCGCTCTGGTTTATTGCTCTTTATCAATGGGGGATTCCAACAGAGATTTGTTTAGCCCTCTTTGCACTTGCCCTCACACAAGAGTATGCGCGTGCGCGTATGGCATCACTTGGATACGATCAGATTGGTGTTGTTACCATTGCAGAAAGACCCGTGCGAGCTAGCGCTATCGCAATCTTTATGGTACTTGATTTACTACATTTTTCCTTCGCAGCGATAGCTATCTATATCTTTACGGCTATGGCTCTCTTTAGTGTCTATCAAGTGATGAAGGCTGCCCGAGGCTATCTCGTTCAATAATTGCTTGGGCGACAATTTCTGCACTGAGTCCCACTAGCGGAAGTCCACCACCCGGATGTGCCGATCCACCCACGCAGAAGAGACCCTTAAGCGGGCTTCGGTTCTTTGCGCGATTAAATGCGCTGCGGGCTCCATTGCTCGAAGTTCCGTAAATTGAACCACCGGGCGCTATGACACTTTTTTCCAAATCTGCAGGTGTGCGAATCTCCAAAAGCTCAAGTCGGTCACGAATTGAGATTCCCCGAGATTCAATCAGATCAATAATCTTCTGCGCATAAATTTCTGCAACAGCGCGATTATTCCAATCGTATGAATCTGAACCGTGTCGAGGTGCATTAACTAAAACAAACCAGGCTTCATGCCCAGCCTTGCTCACCATGGTTGGATCATGCGGTGCGCAGATATAGATCGTCGGATCTTCGACCGGAACCTTCTTATTGAAAATCGCTTCAAATTCGTCATCGTAATTTTCCGGAAAAAGTATGGTGTGATGTTCAAGCGGAGTATCAGTAGATGGCTTGAGTCCGAGGAGAAGCGAGAATCCAGCAAGAGAAGGCTCCATTCTTTGGATCTTCCGTTTGGCCCGACGAACGGCACGTGGTGGGTTCTCAATTAACTTCGAGTAGATAAGTCCAGCATCACTATTTGCAACGATAGTTGTTGCGTTTACCGTTCTGCCATCTTCTAGCACGACTCCGCTCACTGCACCTTTTTCGTGAACGATATGAGCGACAGGTGTATTGAACTCGAAGGTGACGCCACGATCGAGGCATCTTTGGTAGAGAGCATCTGCAAGTTTTCCGATGCCGCCAGTGATATGCCACGCGCCAAAGGCTTCCTCAACAAAAGCGATGGATGAAAGAACAGCGGGCGCGGTTCGGGGATCTGATCCACTATATGTGGCATATCGATCTAAAATCTTTTGCAATTGCGGGCTCTTGATATTTAATCCACGGATAGATTTCCAGGGAGCAATTATTCTCATGTCACGAATCAAGGAGCGACGCTTCAGTAATGATCGCATCGATGTAAGTTCTGATTCGATAAATGGTTCACGAGAAACATCCCACATCGATTCCGCTCGCTGCATTATTGAGTCCCACTCTGCGGCAGCCTCGGGTCCAAGGGATGATGTAATCGAATCTAGCGTTTTCTTCCGTGAGAGATTGGCAAATGTCACATGTGAGCCATCATGAAATCTGTAATCAAATGATGGGTCAACTGATTTCAATTCAACAACTCTTCCCAGGACATCACCGGTGCGTTGAAAGAGATCGCGATAAACAGCAGGAAGTGTCAGCAGGGATGGCCCAGTATCAAATGCGTATCCGTTAATCCACTCAGTTCGACACTTACCGCCGTGGCGATCTCCCGCTTCAAAGACTCGAACGCTATAGCCCTTCTTGGCCAGACGAGCTGCAGTTGCCATGCCACCCATACCTGCACCAATAACAATCACATCTTTAGTAACGGCGTTCATAGTGAACGCCCCTTCCACGTGATCTGCTTGCGATAGAGATTGGAATAGAGAAGCAGATAGATAAAGACCACAGTTGATATGGGGTGCAAGAGCGCGTCGATCAGTAGTGATCGGGAAGAGAGAGCCGAGACCAGCCGTGAAGCAATCACAAGTAGAAGGGCAATCGTTGCAACAGTAGATCCTGTGATTGCAAAGATAAAGGGAAGCAATCCAGAGATAGCCATGACGGCTGCGATTGCAAGTGAACCGACTATTCCACCGAATCCTTGCGATAGTGATTTTCCATACCCCGCACGAATCTCGCTAAAGTTGGAGTACATACGTGTGGATGCAACAGTTGAACCATCACAGACACCTCCATAAAAACCATTGCGCACTAGTAAGCGAGCGAGATCAATATCATCAAGAACACTTGATTTAATTGCTTCAAATCCACCCGCCTGAAGGAGTGCACTTTTTCTGATAAAAAAGAATTGACCATTTGCTACCGCTAGGGATGCTCGCGCACTCTTCATAGCAAGTCTTAATGGAACTGTTGTCATCCAGGTCCATTGTAAAAGTGGTTGAATCAAGCGCTCCGAAAGTGTAAGCGCTATCTGCGCTGGATACGGCGATAGGAAATCAACACCAGTGCGCTTGAGAACTACATCGATTGTGGAAATTGCATAAGGAGTCAATCGCACATCAGCATCGATGGTGACGAGAAATTCATTCTTTGCTTGCGCAACCCCGTGCGATAAAGCCCATGGCTTACCCAGCCAACCGTGCGGCAACGGCTCCGCGTTGATCACTGACATTGCGGAATGATCGGCTACTGCGTGCAGCAAGAGCTCATACGTGCGATCGGTTGAATTGTCATTGATGAAAATTACTTCACAGCGAGGGTGTGTTATGGCCGCCAGGCTTTCTACCAGCGCCAACACATTCTCTTCTTCGTTTCGACAGGGAATAAGCAGTGAAAAACTAAGATTTTCCGAGCCCACCTTTGGCGGCCTCACCATCGTGAGTGAATTAGCAACTGCCATGAGCAAGAGAAAGGAATTGATTCCAAGAGCGATGTTAAGGAGAAGAGACATAATCAACTACGCGCGATTGAGCCAGCGGTTGAAGAAATATGGCGCCAGGATTGCGCCATAGATTGCCCCAGCAAAGAGTGCCAACCCTGGGCGATCAAAGAAGAAAAATTGAGAAATAAATCCACCGATAAGACTCCAGCCTAAGAAGATGTCGGCAACCAATGTGCTGGGAGCTTCTTTGCGTCGCTCTGTTGGAAGAATAAAGTGGAGTATGGCGATAAGTGTCAGGCCTGAAAGTAACCATCCAAAGGGATTAGATAATGGAATTTCTGGAGCAAATGGAAAGGCAGCGCCTGTTACTTCCCATGTCCACCGTCCTGCAGTAACCATCTGGGGATCAAGAAAGAGATCCCAACCCATCAAGATCGCGCCGCCGTATAAAAATACCCATGCACCGGCAACACGACGGGCGGCAATAAGTGCGGGATAGGCCATCATCGCCCACGCAAATGGAACAACTAGTGGCACATCGACAATAAAGAATCCTAAGGTGCTGCTGTACTCGTAGACTCCGAATGGCCAACCAGTATTTACGCCGATTGTTTCAATCACGAGTGCGAAGACAGTTGTGATTGCAATATAGGTCAATGCAAACTTGCTGCCAAAACTCATCCAAGCATGCACGAACATCGCGGCTGCTCCGCAATACACAGTCAGTAGTGTAAGAATTTCGAGCGGACGGCCATCAAGAAGTGGATAGGGAATTTGAAGCAAAATTGCTACACCTACAATTGCAATGAGAAATATTTTTGAACGCTGAGATTGACCTCGACGACGGTTTGCCCGCGGAGTGAAATCTCGAATAGACATGGGCTAAGTCTGCCTTACTACAGTTGGCCACGCATATCGCGCAGGGAGAAGCGTGAAAAGAGCTCTTCGGCATACCAATTAAAGCGATGGGTTGCCTCAATTGCACCCTGATGGGCACTTCCTTTATATGCAAAATCTCTCAAGGCTTTTCCGTTCTCCCATAATGAGAATGTGCCTTGCAATCCAATAGGGGCTTCACCTATGCCGATGGCTGAAAGAAGACCAGGGGATTGATGTAGTTCGGTTGAAACTGGTGGCACCGCAGCCCAGAATCTAAAGTTCTGAAGCCATTTAATGCGCGCGCGAGTGATAGCAACAACTTTTGTATCAGCTGCAGGAGTGTGGCTCCAATCAAAGGGATTAGATCCAGACCAGAGCCCATGAGCTGCGATCGGATCAAGAGTCATCCTGACTTCATTGGATGCGCGAGCCTTCCAACTCTGAAACACAGCGTTGCTGTCAAGGGAATCAAGGCGAGCTTCATCAATAACAATCAACGCACCCCATCTAGAAAGATCGGCATCACTGGGTGTGAAATTTTCTCCAGTGCCCGTACCCAGCATTTTTGCGAAGTGAACACCAGGAGATTTTCTCAACCGCCTACGATCGCGCGCCATCGAGAACAGTGCAAAGGGGAGTGATTTCTTTTCGATTTTCCAAAAATATACAACGACTACTTTAGGCATAGTCAGCTACCTACAACCATCGGGGTAGCGCCGGTCGATTGAAGTAATTCGGTGAATGAGGTGGGGTAGACCGCATGAGGATGTCCGGCAGCAGCCCACACCACGTTGTAATCGTTTAGCGCTTCATCGATAAGGATTATCTCTGGCTTTGAAATCCACCCCAATGGGCTCACGCCACCTATCGAGTAACCGGAAATTTCTTTTACGAAATCAGCATCAACCCGCGCAAGTTTTTCGATACCTAATTTCTTGGCAACAAGATCTGTATCCACGCGATGACGACCACTCGTAATGATTAAAAGAGCTCCTCCTGATGGGAGTTTAAAGATGAGAGAAGAAGCGATTTGGCCAACCTCGACGCCAAGTGAATCGGCAGCTTCTTGAGCAGTGCGGGCACTCTCGCTCAAAGCCACAATTGATCCTTGCACACCAAGGGATTTCATCGCTTCGGCCGCTCGCATGACAGATGCGCGCTCGAGAATGTGTTCCATAGGTGAAGAGTACGACAGGCATTGCCTAATCCATCTGTATTGGTGCTACAGATGGTTTAGCGTTAGCCGTTATGAGCCCGCAGAGATTACGAGCAACTACCCCTGTCGCGATTGCCAAACAGGCACGCAAATCTCTCTGGACAATGTTTCTGCTCATGGGCATGGTCTCTATGGGATGGGTTCCGCGCATTCCTGAAATTAAAGATGCTATTGGATTAACCAACGGTGAATTTGGATTTGTCTTATTAGCAAGCACCTTTGGTTCTGTCGCTGGCGCTCAAATCGGTGGAAGAGCGATACACACTTTCGGCTCGCGTAGAGTCACACAGGTTGCTATCTCAATCATGCCGTTGGGGTTAGCGGGGATGGGGTTAGCACACTCAGTTCTCACTTTAGTTATTGGGCTGTTCATTATGGGTTTTGGATATTCCCTTATGGATATCTGCCTCAACTCCCAGGGATTTATCGTTGAGCAAGTAATTAAAAAACGTTGCATGTCCAGTCTTCATGCGATGTGGAGTGTGGGCGCATTTCTTACCACTGTCATCGGTGGGGCTATCGCGCGCTTTGTTTCCTATGAGCTAAACCTTGTGGCAATAGCAATTTTTGCAGTGATTGCATTCGTTCCTGCAGCATTTTTCTTACTTCCAGGAGATCTTGATGATCATGATGGGGGAGATGAGGAGACTAGTGCCAAGATTCCACTCTTTGGAAAGAGCGTTCTTCCTTTGTGGGCGATGGGGATAGGCCTTCTTGGATCCATGATCGCAGAAGGTGCGGCAAGTGACTGGGCAGGAATTTTGCTTCGCGACGATATGGGCTATGACAAGGGCGTAAACGCTTCAGGTTTTGCCAGCTTTGCCCTTGCGATGATTGTAAGCAGATTACTTGGTGATAAAACACTTGATCGCTTTGGCCCCGTCAACACTGTGAAGTATGGAGCTTATCTTGGGGGATCAGCGTGGAGCGCTGCGATATTAATTGCAGTACCGCTCTCTGACTCACACCCGCTGATTGCTCTGATCATCATTAACTTCGGATTTGCGTGTGCTGGATATGGCATTGGCCCCATGTTTCCTGCATTTATTCTTGCTGCAGCTGCTACAACTGGAGTAGCACCCTCAGTTGCGATTGCGCGAGTTGGCGTGATTGGAATTGCAGGTTACTTCTTTGGTCCAACACTGACAGGTGTGATTTCAGAGCTGACCAATTTGCCAGCCGCACTCTTCTTCCCGATCGCCATGCTATTTCTCTCTGGTTATCTATCCAGAACAATCAAAACTGAGAAAAAAAAGACTAAACAATAAAGAGTCGCTCAATTAGGCTAAAGGCGGCGACAGTAAATAGGAAGTACGCAAAGATCTTTCGCAACAAGCTATCTTTTATCGGCAACTTAATGCGTGATGCAATTTGAGCAATGATGATGGCACTTGCTCCCATGATGAGAGGAATTTCCCACGAGACTTCGCTCCAGAGAGCATAGTGACCCAATAGAGCCGTTGCTGAATTCATAGCGATAACTAATAGCGCGGTCCCGGCAGCAATTGATTGTGAAGTACCAAAGCCGAGAACAAGAACAGGGATGACAAGAAAGCCACCGCCGATTCCGAAGAGCCCTGTGATCGAGCCAATCAGGAGTGAGATCCCGATGAGCACCGGCCAAGTCATTCGTTTATGAATTATCGTCAGTGGTGAACCAAGCATGCTTAACCCAGCAAAGAAAATGACAACAGAGAAGCCAATGGCAATAAAGTCTTCAGAGAGCCTGTGCACGAGGGAGGAAAATCCTAAATTTGTGGCTAATCCAATTGCCCAGATGGCCACTGCGTCTCGATAGTAAATTTCCTTACTTTTAATCTTTGCACTAGCTCCAGATAGCGCAGCTGCGCCAACAACTGCGAGTGCTGACGTTGATGCAATCGAAGGCTCTAGCCCGAATCCATAAATCAAAATCGGAACGGCCAACATAGCCCCGCCAGCTCCAACAAAGCCAAGGACGCCACCGATAAATGTTCCAGCAATGATGGCTGCAAGGATTTCCATGCAGTAATACTCTCAGATGAATGTAGAGAAAAAGAAGAAAGCCCCCGGTTTCCCAGGGGCTTTCTTGTGAACGTTCAATTTACATAAAGAGTGAGATGCTTCCGATGTTCACGAGAAGATCGCTTCCTTCAATTACTCCTGATGCAACGAGTGCGAAAAGCATCAGTGCAGCACCCGCAAGAGAGATGTCCTTATTGAAGGCGATTGTCTCCTGCATCTTTGTATTTGCATCGGTCTCTTTCCAGAAGTTGTGGAAGATTACTGCTGCAAGTACGAGTGTGATTGCGATCAGAAGTGCACCAAGATCAATATATGTTCCGATGACGATCAAGATTCCACCGACAAGGAAGAAGAGTCCGCTCGCCATTACCCCAAGCTTTGCTGCAGGGAGCTTCTTGTACTGTGCATAGCCGGTCATCGCCTCAAGCTTTGCGAAGTGACCCATGCCTGATGTGATGAAGAGGGCTGCAAAGAGCAGCTGGCCGATAAATAGGACGACGTTCATATTTCTCCTTAGGTGTATTCAATGGTTTCTCTTACCTGCCTAGGGTAGGGGATATAGTTGAAATTTCAACTATCTACGACCTATCTGAGCGTGAGTGTCGCAGCCACTTGCCCTTGTCAGTCCTCTCGGTTACTTTTCGAACATCTGTTCGAATTATCCACACGGCAGGAAAGAAGGCGGTACCGATGTCAGTCCCAGAGATAGCCCCATCCCACAAAGTCCCATCTCACGATGTCGTCGCAGATGGCATGGATGCGATGGCTACACCCATTGAGTTCACCTTTAAGGGCAAGCGTTTTCGTATCCACGCTGTTCTCTCACGGTGGTGCGAGGCCGGTGGATGGTGGAATCGAGTCAGTGATGGCAGATATCGCCCCGATGATGGAGCCCGTGCATTGTGGACTGTAGAGGCGGCGCCAATTGGTGCTCTTGCAACATTTGAGATCGAACGCGATGAAGCCACAGGGCGATGGCTCATTCGATCGATTTAGTACAGCAATGAGTTTTATACATCTGCGCGTTGCTAGCGCCTTTTCAATGAAATATGGAACAACTCAACCAGATGATCTTGTTGAGCGCGCTCGCCAACATGGAGCACCAGCTCTTGCTCTCACTGATAGAGCAAGCCTCTCGGGCGCTATTCGCTTTGCCAAGGCATGTGTTGCTCATGGGATTGCACCAATTATTGGAATCAATCTTCCAATAGAGATTACTCCCAAGGATAAGAACCACCCGCGAGTAACCGTTCTAGCCCATGGTGATGGTGGGTGGCCTCACCTTGTACGTTTTCTTACGGGCCTGCATATGAATAAGGGCGATGGCGAGCTACGAATTACTACCGACCTCTTAGAAAAGTTCAGCGTTCATAGCACTCAGTTACATCTTCTCCATGGGCCACAATCACCGCTGAGCTATGAACTAGCAGCCCATAGAGCCGATAAAGCCCTCGATCTCTTTAATCTCACACGCGAGTTCTTTGCCGATCACGCCATTGAATGTGTTTCGCATCTGATTGCAGGTAACGGCCCTGGCTCTACCGCACATGCCGCTCGATCATTGATCTTTGCGCGCGATCACGATATTGATGCAGTCATCACTAATGCAGTACGAATGCGTGATCCTAGCGATGGGCCGATTGCAGATCTCTTAGATTGCGCTCGCCAACTTGTGCCACTGGACTATAGACATATTGAACGACGCAACAATCAAGCGTATTTAAAAAATAGTGAAGAGATGACACAAGTGGCTACAGAGATAGCAAGGGCCGCAGGTGAGGGAACACCGCGCGCACTTCTTAAGACCACGCGAGAATGGGCAGAGCGCGCACTGCTATCACCACAGCGCGATATAGGCCTTGGAGGAATTCATCTTCCAGAGCCACATATTGTTGGCGCAACATCGCAGAGCTCAATGCGCACTCTCTTGCGTTCACGAGTAGAGGCAGGAATCCATCAGCGATATAGCGCAAATAAAGATGTGAAAGCTGCGCGAATACGTTTAGATGATGAGCTCGCAACGGTTGCATCATTAGGGTACGAGTCCTATTTTCTTACCGTTGCAGATATTGCGCAGATGGCTCGCGATAAGGGAATTCGTGTTGCAGCGCGGGGAAGTGGCGCTGGCTCTTTAATCTGTCACTTACTTGGTATTTCAGGCGTTGATCCAATACGTCACGGACTTTTAATGGAGCGCTTCTGTTCGCCGCTGCGGGCCGCCTTGCCTGATATTGATATTGATGTGGAATCAGATCGTCGACTTGAGATATATGAGATGGTCTTTAACCGTTATGGATCGCCATCATTGCATCTGCCGGGTGCTATCTCACGCGCTGCAACGGTGGCAATGTTTGATACCTATCGAGCTCGCCATGCGATTAGAGATACAGGTGCCGCCCTTGGCCTGCCGGCGGCTGAGATTGATCTTCTTGCAAAAGCTATGCCACATGTGAGAGCTCGCAATATTCAAGCGGTACTGCAATCTCTACCTGAGCTAAAAACCTTAAATACATCGGCACCCCTTATGGCGATGACGGTATCTCTTGCCCAAGAGCTCGATGGCCTTCCACGCCATTTAGCAATGCATCCATGTGCAGTTGTGCTCTCTGATGGTGGCCTTTTAGATCGCATCCCATTGCATATCAACGCTAGTGGATATCCGATGGTTGAATTTGATAAAGATGATGTAGAAGATATTGGTCTTCTGAAACTCGATATCTTGGGTGTTCGAATGCAATCCACTCTTGCATATGCAGTTTCTGAGATTGAAAAGATAGAAGAGAAGAAGATTGATCTCGATGCAATATCACTCGATGATGAAAAAACATATCAACTGATTCAATCCACTCGGACCTTAGGAATATTCCAAATAGAGAGCCCGGGTCAGCGTGAATTAGTAGGCAAACTCAATCCACGTACCTTTAACGATCTCATTATCGATATCTCTCTCTTTCGCCCAGGGCCAGTAAAGAGCGACATGATCTCTCCTTTTCTTCATTCACGTCATGGCTTCACTGCAGCTGATGTGATCCACCCTGATTTAGCTCCCATCCTTGATGAAACCGAAGGGGTGGTTGTCTTTCATGAACAAGTAATCTCGATCATCGCCACCATGACGGGAATCTCGTTGGCTAGCGCTGATGAAAAGCGTCGCGGATTAGGGGATAAGCAGAGCCAACAAGAGATCTGTGACTGGTTCTTTCCTGCAGCAACGCAGAAGGGCTACCCACTTGATGTCATCACCAAGGTGTGGGAAATATTGCGCGCCTTTGCATCCTTTGGTTTCTGCAAAGCCCATGCTGCTGCCTTTGCTCTTCCTACCTACCAATCAGCCTGGCTTAAGACTCACTATCCAGCTGAATTTATTGCAGGAGTACTTACTCATGATCCCGGGATGTATCCACGACGACTTATCCTTGATGAAGCAAGGCAGATGGGAATTACTTTGGCCCCGCTTGATGTCAATAAGTCAGATGCTTCATATCGTGTTGAGTGTAATGATGGTAAGAAATCTATTCGCATCGCACTTTCTTCTATTGCGGGAATTAGCGATCATGAAATTGCATCGATTATGCAGGCAAGGCCCTATATAGATATGGCTGACTTTGTGGCACGCAGTGGTGCGTCAACTCCAATAATAGAATCATTGATCCTCACTGGAGGCTTTGACGAGTTACATTCACTTCATACGGGGGGTATTAATCATCGCGACCTTCTTCTTCACCTGAGCGATATTGAAAAGTCGCACTCTGTAAAGAGTATTAAGAAAGGTACAAGCGGTGCGCAGATGACATTTGGCTTTACTCCGCCGGCTCTTATCTCAAGCGGGTTGCCCAATATCACTACCAATGAACGTGTGCGCCATGAAGTTCAGCGGCTAGGTATGGATATCACGCACCATATGCTCGAGTTTTATGCGCCTTTTCTTAACGCTATCGGAGCAGTGCGCTCGTGTGATCTTCTTGCCCAGCGGTCGGGTAGTGATGTTTTAGTTGCTGGTGTAAAAGTTGCCTTACAGACACCACCCATACGTTCAGGGCGGCGCGTGATCTTTCTGACCCTCGATGATGGCTACGGTTGTAGCGACTCCACCTTCTTTAGCGATGTACAGAGCAGTAGCGCTGGACTTCTTTACTCAACATCACTCATTCTTGTCCGCGGAGTTACTCGTCGTACAGGCGATCGCGGTATCTCAATACGCGCCACGGGGGCGTGGGATTTATCTGAGGCCTATGGGAAATGGCAGAGCAGTAAGGTGGCCATATGAGCGGGGCGCATGAGGCGACAATTCTGCATGTTGATATGGATGCATTCTTTGCATCGGTCACAGAGCGCGATCACCCCGAACTTAAAGGTAAAGCTGTAGTTATAGGTGCAGGCATTCGTGGTGTGGTGACATCTGCAAATTATGAAGCGCGTAAATTCGGAATTAAAGCTGCAATGCCAGTGGGGCGCGCACAGCGACTTGCCCCACACGCAATCTTTATTCCACCAGATCACAAGCGCTATAGCGAGGTTTCAGAGCACATCATGGAGATCTTCCATTCATTTACCCCACTCGTTGAACCGATATCACTCGACGAAGCTTTTCTCGATGTGACAAAAGCAAAGCGATTACTTGGCGATGGCAGGGCAATTGCAACGGCAATTCGAGCAAAAGTTGAAGAGCAAGAGGGGATTACATGCTCGGTAGGAATTGCATCCTCCAAGTTCATCGCAAAACTTGCATCGCAGCGGTGTAAACCAAATGGAATGTTAGAAATTCCTACCGATCGAGTCCTTACCTTTCTTCACCCTTTACCAGTTTCTGCGCTATGGGGAGTAGGGCCAAAGACCAATGAAGTGCTCGAACAGTTAGGACTTCATACAGTCGGTGATATTGCGCAGACTCCGCCACAGACTCTGATTCGCGCACTCGGGCAGGCAGCAGGTGAGTCACTCTATGAACTTGCATGGGGACGAGATGATCGTGATGTGATTCCAGAGGAGCCCGATAAAAGCATTAGCGCAGCAGAGACATTTGATAGCGATATTGATGACCCTGAGATTATTTCAAAAGAGATATTGCGCATGTGCGAGAGGGCTTCCTCGCGTATGCGTGAGCGATCGCTCTTCTCCAAAACAATTTCGCTCAAAGTGCGGTTCGCAGATTTCACAACTGTTAATCGTTCCAAGACTTTGGCGCTACCAATAGATACAACACATGAGATTTATGAAGTTGCTAAATCACTCTATGAGGGTTTGAAGTTGGGGCGTTCCCGCATTCGACTTGTTGGGATTTCACTTGAGAATTTACATACCGAGACCCATGAGCAACTCGAACTCGGGGGCCGGGAATCTAGCTGGCGTGAAGTTCAAGGCGGCATTGATGCGGCCAAAGCCCGTTTTGGTGGCGATAGCGTGCGGCCGGGGCGCTTGATTGACCAAGAGTGATCAGTCCAACCCTGCCTGAGCCCTTCTCTGAGTAGTCAGGGCGAAAAAGTTGTTCTAGAGTATGCATATGCCACTTTCTGAGCATGAAAAACGTCTTCTGGCGCAGATGGAAGAAGCCCTCGCCGTTGATGATCCACGCCTTGTGAGCGCTCTGACTGGCCCATCGAAGGTCTCGCGTAATCGCGTCCTCATGGCAATTGCCCTGGTGATCTTCGGGATCGCCACCCTCTTTGCTGGCTTGACCTTCTTTTCAGATTTAACGCTTCAAATGGCCATCGGTCTCAGCGGCTTTCTCCTTGCCTTGTCTGGTTCGATCATGATGTTCCGTGCCTTCACTTCGCCAGGGGCGCTCATTTCAACTTCATCCGGCGGAAATCCAAAGGCTCCACGCTCAAATAAGGGCTTTGGGGATCGACTTCAAGAGCGTTGGGATCAGCGAAACTTCGGAGAGTAATACCTCTTCATCACCGATAAACCCGCCCACAAGGCGGGTTTTTTCATGCCCACGTGATCTGTGGTGGTGGGGGGAAAGGGGTGGATCGTGGGGCAGGGTGGTTGAAAAAGGAGGAAAATGGAGTAAAGTGGGGGATTAAGCGGGTTTTTAAGAGATTCGCCTACACCTTGGGGAAGGGGATGAGTCAGATGTTTCTTGGAACTCATGAACCCCGCCTTGATGAAAAAGGTCGCCTCATACTTCCCGCTCGATTTAGAGAAGAACTCTCCTCTGGCCTTGTGATTACAAAAGGCCAAGAACGCTGTCTCTATGTTTTTCCAGCTGCTGAATTTGAAACCCTCACACAGACATTGCGTCAAGCGCCAGTTACTGCAAAGGCAGCTCGTGATTATCAGCGCGTGATGTTTGCAGGCGCACACGATGAAATTCCTGATCGCCAAGGTCGCGTGACGATTCCACAAGGACTGCGCACATATGCAGGTCTTGAAAGAGAGTGCGTTGTTATCGGTGCAAATACACGCGTAGAAATTTGGGATGCACAGGCGTGGAGTAAATATCTCACTGATCGTGAAGAAGGTTTTGCCGATGTATCAGAGGAAGTGTTTCCAGGACTCTTTTGAAAAAAACTAAATAGCAAAACAACTACATAGCGCTCTCTCGATTGTGGCCACCGTCGACCCCATGCCTAGGTTTTATGGCCGACAGCAGACGCCCCTTCCCCGGCGCCTGCTTTCGTGAGATCCGTCGGCCGGCGGTGACCAGAGTTGAGAGAGCGAATGAAGCAGGTACATAAGTCAGGCAAAGAAGTGGGGGAGAAGATGCAACACATATCAGTAATGCGCGATCGTTGTATTGATCTTTTATCTCCTTCCATTGAATCAAATGAGCATCCTGTAGTAGTAGATGCAACTTTAGGTTTAGGCGGACATACTGAAGCGCTACTTGATCGATTCCCTCATTTAATAGTGATCGGAATAGATCGCGACCCTCGTGCTTTGGCACAAGCTACAGAACGACTTTCACGCTTTGGCCACAGAGTAAAAACCTCGCATGCAGTATTTGATGAAATAAGTGAAGTGGTTCTATCCCACGGTTATTCACATGTTTCTGGAGTCTTATTTGACCTTGGCGTATCTTCAATGCAACTCGATGAGATTGAACGCGGGTTCTCATACTCACAAGATGCGCCTCTAGATATGCGTATGGATTCAAGTCGTGGCATTACCGCTTTTGAAATCATTAATCATTATGAACCAGGCGCGTTAGTGAAGATTCTGCGCACATTTGGGGAAGAAAAGTTTGCTACTCGAATCGTCGAAAATATAGTTAAAGCTCGCGCACAAGCACCA
>JNSK01000009.1_pt1 | contig 73425 bp, 78 predicted proteins | sample 210681 | NCBI WGS metagenome assembly JNSK01 (sample SAMN02808684, study PRJNA238866) | freshwater metagenome | biome: fresh water; feature: freshwater reservoir; material: water; isolation source: water column of the freshwater reservoir Embalse de Amadorio in Spain | place: Spain: Valencia ...
AATTCTGGGATTCGTTATTAACGTTCTGGTAATTGGTATTACAAGCTTCCTCTATAAGAAGCTATTAATTCCTTATCAAGATACTTGGAACTCAGGTCCTGTCCTTTCTCCAATAGAAATCCCAATTCTGAGCAAAATTCCTTTGCTTGGGCCTATTTTGTTTAATCAGACAATAATTGTTTATCTGATGTATGTAATCGTTGCTGTCATACACTTCTCACTCTTTAAGACACGTTGGGGATTACGAACTCGAGCTGTTGGAGAGCATCCAACGGCCGCAGACTCTGTTGGAATTAAAGTAAATAGACTCAGATATAAAAACGTAATTTTCGCAGGCTTGGTTGCAGGACTAGGTGGTGCGTACTTCACAGTGGGCGCTGTAGGTGCATTTGGAAAAGAGATGACGGCAGGAAAAGGTTTCATCGCTCTAGCCGCATTAATCTTTGGACGTTGGAGCCCAGTAGGCGCAGTAATGGCTGCATTACTCTTTGGTTTTGCAGATAACTTACAAGGTGTTCTTTCAATTACAGGTACACCGATCCCAAGTGAATTCATGTTGATGGCACCATATATTGTCACTGTCATTGCAGTAACAGGATTTATCGGCAGGGTTAGAGCGCCGGCAGCAGATGGAATTCCGTATAACAGAGGCAGATCCGATTGATGGAGATTAACTGGCAAGCGCTGCATGATGAAGCAAAGCGCGTAATGAAACTTTCCTATTCTCCCTACTCGAAGTTTCCAGTTGGCGTTGCTGGTTTAGTCAGCGATGGACGAATAATTAGCGGCTGTAACGTAGAAAATGCTAGTTACGGTTTAACTCTCTGCGCTGAATGCAGCATGATTTCAAACTTAGCAATGACTGGTGGCGGGCGAATAATTGCCGCACTATGCGTTGATGAACATGGTAATTACCTCTCACCGTGTGGGCGATGCAGACAACTACTCTTTGAACATGGTGGTCCAAGCATGCAATTAATGACGCCAGATGGCCCACAGCCAATGTCGCTCATGCTGCCTTGGGGATTCGGCCCAGAAGATTTAGACAAGTGAGTGAATCATTCACAGCAGTTGAAATAATTGCGGCTAAGCGTGACAAGCACGAATTAACTGACGCACAAATAGATTGGGTGATTCGCGCGTACACCGATGGCGCCGTAGCAGATGAACAAATGTCTGCATTGTTAATGGCGATTCTACTCAATGGAATGAATTCAAGAGAAATTTCCCGGTGGACAAATGCAATGATTAACAGCGGAGAAAGAATGAGTTGGTCCGCCTTAGATCGCCCAACAGTAGATAAGCACTCAACCGGTGGAGTCGGCGACAAAATTACTTTGCCTCTTGCACCACTAGTGGCAGCGTGCGGCGCTGCAGTACCTCAATTATCTGGCCGAGGACTTGGTCACACTGGTGGCACACTGGACAAACTTGAATCCATTCCAGGATGGCGTGCTTCTTTATCAAATGATGAGATGCTTAAAGTTCTACAAGATTGTGGAGCTGTAATCTGCGCAGCAGGTGCCGGTTTAGCACCCGCCGATAAAAAACTTTATGCATTGCGCGATGTCACTGCAACAGTTCAAGCGATTCCACTTATTGCATCATCGATTATGAGTAAGAAAATTGCAGAAGGCACTAGTGCTCTAGTTCTTGATGTGAAAACTGGCGCCGGAGCATTTATGAGCGACCCACTTAAAGCGCGAGAGTTAGCACAAACAATGGTTGGACTTGGAAAAGATGCAGGAGTAAAAACTCTCGCCCTCGTTACAGCAATGGATATTCCTCTTGGATTGACAGCTGGTAATGCCTTAGAGGTACGCGAGTCACTCGAAGTTTTATCTGGTGGAGGACCGGCAGATGTTGTCGAGTTGACATTGATATTTGCACAAGAAATGTTGGAAATTGTTGGAATAAAAGGTAAGGATCCAGCTAAGGCCCTTAAAGATGGATCAGCCATGGATGTGTGGCGGAAAATGATTAGTGCGCAGGGCGGAAATCCTGATGCGCCATTGCCGGTAGCGCGCGAGAACATAACTATTTCCGCAGAATCCAGTGGCACAATACTTTCTATGGATGCGATGGCTGTTGGAGTTGCTGCATGGAGATTAGGTGCAGGACGTTCACGACAAGGCGAGAGTGTTCAATCAGGTGCGGGAATTGAGATTCACAAAAAACCAGGTGAAAAGATTGCTGCAGGACAGCCGCTCTATACCCTTCATACTGATACTCCCGAACGATTTGCGCGCGCACAAGAAGTGTTGGAAGGTAGTGTTCAAATTGGTGATGCAGAAGTAAAGCGACTGCCACTAATCGTCGAACGAATTAGTTGAAATTGGTGAATAAGTGAGCATGCAGAGCATTCCTACCGCGGATCAGATTAAACGAGCCCCAAAGGTCTTGTTGCACGATCACTTAGATGGGGGACTACGCCCTCAAACAATTATTGATATTGCAAAGAAGATTGGGTACACCGCACTTCCAACAATGGATGCAGACGAGCTCGCAACCTGGTTTAGAGAATCATGTGATTCAGGTTCACTAGTTCGATACTTAGAAACTTTTAGTCACACAATCGCTGTGATGCAAACTCGTGAAAATATACTTCAAGTTGCGCGCGAGTGTGCACTTGATCTGGCTCGAGATGGTGTCGTTTACGCGGAAGTTCGTGGTGCACCAGAGTTATTCACCGAGCAAGGTCTTTCACTGGATCAGATTGTTCAGGCGACTCTGGATGGATACCGTGAAGGTGAAGAGTTGGCACGTAAAGAAGGATTAGTAATTCAAGTTCGCTCCCTGTTGTGTGGCATGCGACAGAACAATCGCTCACAAGAAGTTGCCGAGCTTGCGGTGAAATATCGCGATAAGGGTGTTGTGGGATTTGATATTGCCGGACCAGAAGATGGCTTTCCACCATCTAATCAACAAGCTACTTTTGAATACTTGCGTCGTGAAGATGCTCACTTCACTATTCATGCCGGCGAAGCGTACGGGTTGCCTTCTATTTGGGAGGCTATTCAATTGTGTGGAGCAGAACGTTTAGGCCATGGAGTACGAATCATTGATGACATTGATGTTTCTGGCCCCGAACCACGATTAGGTCAATTGGCTTCTTATATTCGCGATCGTAGAATTCCGCTAGAACTCTGTCCTACCTCTAATTTACAAACAGGGGCAGCAAAGAATCTGGCGCAACATCCAATCGGAATTCTTGCGAAATTACGTTTTCGTGTGACTCTTAATACCGATAATCGACTCATGAGCCAAACATCTATGACACATGAAATGACACAGGTCGTGCACACTTTTAACTGGGATTTAGCTGATTTACAACGCGTGACGATTAATGGAATGAAGAGTGCGTTTATTCCATACCCAGAGCGTCTAGAAATAATCGAAAAAATTATCAAGCCACGATATGCAGCGATTGCCGCAGAATAAAGATTTAGGCGCCGATTAAACGCCTATTGGGTGCCAGATTGTTTTTGACTCCATAAATGCCAAGATTCGTGCCGGTGATGAAACCTCTTTGAACGAGTGAATTCTCTTTAAGTTTTGTGCACCGCCCTTTTTAATTTCGGTAACAAGTTTTGCTTCAAGGCCAGAGATATCTAAACCATCAATATCCATGTGGGAGGCAAACCATGGAGCAAGCTCCGCGCTCTTTCCAGTCAAGATATTTACAACCCCTGCCGGGACATCGCTCGTTGCAATAACTTCTGCAAGGCTCATCGCAGGCAATGGAGCACTCTCACTCGCTAGGGCAATGACGGTATTTCCGCTGGCAATTATTGGCGCAATACCCGCAACGAATCCGAGAAGTGCTGATTTCTTTGGAGCAATGAAGCCCACTACACCGAGTGCTTCTGGAATTGTGAAGTTGTAATACGGCCCGGCAACAGGATTCGTTGCACCGTCCAGTGCACTGATTTTATCTGTCCAGCCTGCATACCATACGAGAAGATCAATACTTGCTTCAACTTCGTCCTGAGCTTTCTTTGGTGTAACGCCAGTGAGTTCACTGATTTCTACAGCGAATTGATCGCGGCGCCCTTCGAGCATTTCAGCAATTCGATAAAGAATTTGTCCTCGGTTATATGCAGTTGCTTGAGACCAACCTGTCTGTGCAGCACGAGCAGCAACCACTGCATCCTTAAGATCCTTGCGCGATGCCAAACATGGATTTGCGATGAATACTCCACGTGAGTTTTTAACTTCGTACGTGCGACCAGATTCAGTGCGTGGAAAAGCTCCACCGATAAATAGCTTGTAGGTTTTTTTCACATCAATGCGCTTACTCATGTGTTACTCCTTTGAGATAAGCCGACAGACCGTGACGACCGCCTTCACGTCCCCAGCCAGACTCTTTGTATCCACCAAATGGACTCGTTGGATCAAATTTATTAAATGTATTTGTCCAGATAACACCAGCTTTTAACTTCTGTGATGCCCAGAGAGTCTTCGAACCCTTTTCACTCCACACACCCGCAGAAAGCCCAAACGGGGTGTTGTTTGCTTTATCAATACCTTCTTGGGGAGTGCGAAATGTCAGAACTGAAAGAACCGGACCGAAAATTTCCTCGCGTGCAATTCTGTGAGATTGCGTAACACCAGTAAAGATTGTTGGAGCAAACCAGAATCCCTTATCTGGCAGCGCACATTGTGGGCTCCAGCGCTCTGCTCCTTCGGCATCTCCTGCAATAGATAACTCTTTGATTTTTTCTAATTGAGCACGTGAGTTGATGGCACCCAAATCTGTGTTCTTATCTAAAGGATCTCCTACGCGAATTTTCTCCATGCGTTTCTGTAACTTCTTAATGAATTCATCAGAAATGCTCTCTTGAATAATGAGTCTTGAACCAGCGCAGCAAACATGTCCTTGGTTGAAGAAAATACCATTAACAATTCCTTCAACGCTCTCATCGATTGCAGCATCTTCAAAGACGATATTTGCTGCCTTGCCACCAAGTTCGAGCGTCACACTCTTTGAAGTTCCTGCAACTGCTTCGGCGATGATCTTTCCAACTTCTGTAGAGCCAGTAAATGCAATCTTGTTAACGCCAGGGTGATTCACAATCAAGGCACCTGTTGATCCATCGCCAGTAACGATATTTACAACTCCTGCAGGTAATCCTGCTTGTTCGCATACTTCTGCAAAAAGCAGCGCAGTTAATGGAGTCGTTTCAGCGGGCTTGAGAACTACTGTGTTGCCAGTAGCAAGTGCTGGTGCAACTTTCCAAGCGAGCATGAGCAGAGGAAAGTTCCAGGGAATGATCTGTCCAACCACACCATGCGGCTTTGCTTTAGTGCCAACACCAGCAAATTCGAGTTTGTCTGCCCATCCTGCGTGATAGAAAAAGTGCGCAGCAGCAAGTGGTACATCGACATCACGTGATTCTCTAATCGGCTTTCCATTATCTAAACTTTCAAGCACCGCAAATTCGCGTGCACGTTCTTGCAAAATTCGTGCAATTCTAAAGAGGTATTTGCCGCGTTCGCGCCCAGAAAGTTTGGACCACTGTAAATCCAATGCTTTTTTCGCAGCCTTTACAGCCGCATCAACATCTTTTTTGTTGCCGAGTGCAATAGAGCTCAGCACTTCTTCAGTGGCAGGGTTAATGGTTGGAAAGTGTTTTTCGCCAGCAACAAACTTTCCACCAATGTAATGTCCATACTTGGGTTTGATGGAGACGCTGGCGCGTGATTCTGGCGCCGGTGCATATTCAAATGTCATGCGAAATTCTCCATTAGTCGATCGTCACGTACTGAGGGCTAGCGTAGTAGCCATCATCCATTTTCATGCGCTGCATCAATAAATCATTAAGAAGTGCGCTGGCACCAATTCTAAATAGAGATGGCGTGAGCCACTCTGGACCCGCAGTTTCATTGACCAAAACAAGCTGCTTGATTGCATCCTTTGTATTACGTATTCCACCAGCTGGTTTAACTCCGATGCGAACATTGGTCATTTCGTAAAAATCACGAACGGCTTCGAGCATTACAAGTACAACAGGGGGAGTTGCGGCGGGCACAACCTTACCGGTCGAAGTTTTGATGAAATCCGCACCAGCTAGCATCGCTAAGTAAGACGCCTTGCGAACGTTGTCATAGGTAACTAATTCACCAGTTTCAAAGATAACTTTTAGGTGCGCTTTATCGCCACAAATTTCTTTGATTGCAACTATTTCATTAAAAACTTCGATGTAATTTCCGGATAAAAAGGCGCCGCGATCAATGACCATATCGATTTCGGCTGCACCTGCATCGATGGCATCTTGTGTATCTTGAATTTTTACCTTCATCGAAGCACGACCAGAAGGAAAAGCGGTTGAAACTGCGGCAACTGGAACGTGTTTGCCACCAATTGAATCTAAGTGTTTTCTAGCAACAGAAACCATGTCGTTGTATACACATACTGCACCAACGCTTGGAACCGAGAGATCTGTTGGATCTGGACGCACGGCCTTGGCGCATAAGGCCTGAACTTTTCCTTCGGTGTCAGCACCTTCAAGAGTGGTTAAATCCACCATAGAGATTGCAGTATCAATTGCCCATCGCTTGCTCGTAGTTTTAATGCTTCTAGTTGCTAGCATCGCGGCGCGCGCATCTGCGCCTACTGCATCGACGCCAGATAACTTATTTAGAAAGTTTCTTAATGATGTATCGGAACCATCAATGAGGCCGTAGTACTTCATGCACCTCATCCAATCCCTATTAAAAAAGCTTGCGAACTAAGAGAGTAATTCTCTCAGTGAAGGGCGTAATTGTTCAAGTAGGGAAAGCGCAAGACTCTTATCTGAATTAACAACTTCTATGTAGCACTTGATTTTTGGCTCTGTTCCGCTTGGACGAATGATGATTCGAATCTTCTTTTCTAGGTTAAATCGCAGACCATCTGTTGCCGGTAAAGAATTCGAGGGTTTAGCTAAGTCATCCTTTGATAAAACTTTAAATCCAGCAATTTCTGTGATTGTCTGGGTGCGCAATTTGTTCATAAGAGTGGAAATAAGTTCGAGATCGCTTACGCGGATGGAGATCTGTTCTGTTGCATGAAAGCCGTAGATTTCCCAGATTTCATCCAGTAGATCATTGATAGTCTTTCCTTCATTTTTCAGATCTGTCGCAATTTGTGCCATCAATAGAGCAGCCGATACTCCATCTTTATCGTTAACAGTTTGGGGGTCAACACAAAATCCAATTGCTTCTTCGTATCCAAAGATTAGGTTTGGGATCTTCGCTATGTATTTAAAGCCAGTCAGCGTCTCTTCAAAATTCAGTTGGTGATGGGCTGCAATTTTAGACAAAATCGATGAAGAAACTATCGAGTTAGCAAGAGTTCCTGATTGTGCGCTCTTAGCAATTACTTCACCGAGTATCGCGCCAATTTCATCTCCTCGCAGTGCTCTCCACGTGAGGTCACGCTCTTTAATTGCCACTGAACAGCGATCAGCATCTGGATCATTTGCAATCACCAAATCTGCATCAAAGGCTTTTGCACTTTCGAGTGCAAGATCGAGAGCTCCTGTTTCTTCGGGATTAGGAAAGGGCAGTGTTGGAAAATCTGGATCTGGTTGTGCTTGAGATTGCACAAGAATGAGTGAAGGAAAACCTGCGCGATGAAAAACACGTTGTAATGTTTTTGTACCGACACCGTGCATCGCTGTATAAACAATCTTAAGTTCTGCAGGTCTTGGCGCCAGAACTTTTGTTCGCTCAACATATTTTTCAACAATATCTTCATCAAGAATCTGCCAGCCAGACCCTCGTGGCATTGATTTGAGGGATTCAATGCTCTGTATATGAGCTGAAATTTGTTTATCTGCTGGAGAAATTATCTGAGAGCCACGATAAGTAACTCCATCTACTGTGCCACCTAAATAAACCTTGTACCCATTATCGGTTCTGGGATTGTGGCTAGCAGTAACCATTACGCCAACATCGGCACCCAACTCGTTAACCGCAAAAGCCAGGACTGGGGTTGGAAGCGGACGTGGTAATACTGAAACTTTAAATCCAGCACCACTAAAAATCTCAGCACTTATGTTTTCAAATACTTCTGATCCATGGCGCGCATCGCGTCCAACCACAACCGAAGTTAGTGAGCGCTCTTTCATGTATGCAACGATGCCCGCAGCTGTTTTGCCTACAACGGCTTGATTCATGCATGAGGGGCCGGGTCCAAGTGGGCCCCGCAATCCAGCGGTACCGAACTCTAGAAAGCCTGCAAAGTATTTTCGAAGCGCAACTTCATCTTCTGCATCAAGGAGCGCAGTTAATTGTGCAGCAGTTTGTGGATCCGGATCATCTTCAATCCATGCACGAACTTCGGCGAGGAGTTTTGAATCCATGCACCTAGAGTAACTTCGGAATAACTTCCTTGAGAAGTGCTCCCATGCGAGTTGCTGCGGCTTTTCCGGCGGCAATAACTTCTTCGTGATTGAGTTTTTCTCCCGTCACACCTGCCGCCGCATTTGTTACTAGGGAGATTCCAAGTACTTCTGCACCGAGTGCGTGCGCTGCGATTGCTTCTGGAACCGTGGACATTCCAACTAAATCTGCACCCATTGTTCGCATCATGAGAATTTCAGCAGGAGTTTCATATGTTGGTCCGCGCCAATGCACATAAACACCTTCTGCCAATGATGAATCCGCACTTTTAACAATGGAACGGATGCGCTTGCTATAGAGGTCGGTGAGATCGACAAAGTGCGCTCCAATAAGTGGAGAAGTTGCAGTAAGAGAAATATGGTCGCGAATCAAAACTGGTTGACCTACTGAGTAATCCTTATTTATTCCGCCACACGCATTAGTAAGAATGACTACTTTGCAACCAGATTTAACGGCAGTTCTGACACCGTGCACAACTGGTTCGATTCCTTTGCCTTCGTACAAATGTGTACGGCCAAGAAAAACTAGTGCGCGTAAAATTTTGTCACCACTTTTTATGGAATAAGAACGAATCTTTCCTGAGTGACCTTCAACTGCAGGTGGAAGAAATCCTGTAATTTCATCAGCATTACATTCGTAATCTGGTGTACCAAGTGCTGAGACCGCATCAACCCAACCAGAACCCATCACTAATGCAATGTCATGAGAAATCACACCTGTGCGCTTTGCAATATCTGCCGCCGCTTGTTCGGCCGCCTTTAATGGATCGCTATAGAGCAGTTGATCACTTGTCATGCGTCAATAATGTCACAAAGTGTGCTGCCACTTGAAACAGTCTCACCAATAATTGCACTCAGATTTGAAATAACACCAGAACGATGTGCATTCAGCGGTTGTTCCATTTTCATCGCCTCGAGAACGATTATTAGTTCACCAGCCTCGACCTTTTGGCCTTCTTGCACAGCGACTTTTACAACTGTGCCCTGCATTGGACTTGTCAGTGCAGTTCCAGCTGAGGCCCCACTAGCGCCTTGCTTAGCTCGATGGCGCTTGTGTACTGGTTCTGGGGCATGTACGAATATTTCAAAACGCTTTCCGTTGATCTCTGTAACAAGATGCTCTGCAGCAGCATGTGTTTGAGATTCCAAAGCTGATTGCGCAAAGGGTGGTATCTCGTTCTTAAATTCATTTTCAATGTAACTCGTGTAGATACTGAAATTTTCAGTAAATGCAGGATCCTCCATTATTGCTCGATGAAATGGCAGTGCAGTTGCTAATCCACCGATATTGAACTCAGCAAGCGCGCGACGCGCACGCTGAACAGCTTCTTCACGAGTCGAACCAGTAACAATTAACTTGGCCAACAATGAATCGAAGTTTCCACCGATGGTGTCACCATTTCTAAAACCTGCATCTACTCGCACACCAGGACCAGTTGGAATCTGCCATTGTGTAATTCGACCAGGAGCTGGCAAGAATGATCTGCCAGGATCTTCACCATTAATTCTAAATTCAAATGAATGAGCACGAATTTGTGGATCATCAAATCCGAGATCTTCGCCCATCGCAATTCTGAATTGCTGACGAACCAAATCGATGCCGGTCACTTCTTCACTCACAGGGTGTTCTACTTGAAGACGTGTATTTACCTCTAGAAATGAAATTGTCCCATCGACACCAATGAGAAATTCACACGTTCCGGCACCGACATAATCAACTTCTTTCATGATGGCTTTACTGGATCGGTATAACTCTTCTATTTGTTTATCCGTTAAGTATGGAGCCGGGGCTTCTTCAACCAATTTTTGGTGTCGACGCTGAAGTGAACAATCGCGAGTGCTGACAACAACTGCATGCCCACTCTTATCAACTAAAACTTGAGTTTCTACGTGACGAGGTTTTTCTAGATAGCGTTCGACAAAACATTCACCTCGCCCAAATCCTGCAATCGCTTCACGAACAGCCGAAGCAAATGCTTCAGGAATCTCTTCGAGTGTGTGCGCAATTTTTAATCCGCGCCCACCACCACCGTGTGCGGCTTTAATTGCAACTGGCAAACCATGCTCTTTTGCAAAAGCGATGATTTCATCTGCGTTATTAACTGGATCTGTTGTTCCAGCAACAAGAGGAGCGCCAGCCTTAGCTGCAATTTTGCGTGCAGAAACCTTGTCACCCAAAGCCTTAATTGCAGCCGGTGGAGGTCCTATCCAAATTAAGCCTGCATCAATAACACTCTGCGCGAAAAGAGCATTTTCTGAGAGGAATCCATATCCGGGATGGACAGCATCAGCACCAGATTGTTTTGCTATCTCAATAATTCTTGGAATATTTAAATAGGTTGATACTGCGGATACTCCACCGAGTGCATACGCATCTGTTGCCATCTGTGCGTGCATTGAATTGCGATCTTCATCGGAATAGATAGCGACACTTTCTAAGCCGTGATCTAGACATGCCCTAATGACACGAACAGCAATTTCACCTCGGTTGGCTATTAGTACGCGCTTCATTTCATCAACTTCACTTCTGGCCAGCTATATCCAAGTTGATTCATTGCACCACGCAGAAATGGCATCGAGATACCCACAACATTTGTGTAGTCACCTTCGATAGATGGAATAAATGGAGAGCTAAAACCATCGAGGGTAAAGCCACCTGCAACGTGAAGCGGCTCACCAGAATTGATGTAGTCATCTATTTCTGCATCTGACATATCTGTAAAAGTAACTTTTGTTGTAACGCGATCACTTATCTCGCGACCTTGCTCTGTATCTATAACGCAATGACCTGTGTGCAAATAACCAGATTTTCCACGAACTCTTTGTGCTCGTTCTTTGGCAACATGCGCAACGCCCGGTTTGCCAAGTGACTCACCCTCGAATTCAAAGGTTGAGTCACAACCAATAACAATTGCTGGAAAATCGATTTGCTCACGGACTGTGTGTGCCTTGGTTATAGCCAACGCAATAACCATGTCTTGCGGGGTCATCGCATGAAAGAAATCTGTTTCTTCATCAACATTGCTCACCATAATCGTTGGCGAAAGCCCAGCAGACTCCAAAAGTCGACGCCTGGATGCTGATTGAGAAGCAAGAACTATTTTTGGCATTTAGTTATTTCGACCTGAACCAAATTTTATGTGTTGAGGCAGCGCAGTACGTAAAACTGGACGGGCCCACACACTTCGCTTCACAACAGGCTTGAGGTCTTCGTGCTTGTGATGAGACATAGCAAATTCAATTGCAGCAGCATCTTCGGCAGTGGGATTTCCGAGCACAATGTCATATTTCACTTTTTTAATTGTCATAGTGGAATATTTCCATGTTTACGTGGAGGCAAAACATCCCGCTTGGTCTTAAGAGTACGAAGAGCTTTCGTGATGTATTCACGGCTCTGATTTGGTTCGATTACTGCATCAATAAATCCACGCTCTGCGGCTAAGTAAGGATTCGCCAAAGTTTCGTTGTATTCAGTAATTAACTCAGCGCGTGCTTTTTCAGGATCTTTTGCTTCGCTAATTTCTGTTCGATACAAGATATTTACAGCACCTTGCGCTCCCATCACAGCAATTTCTGCTGTTGGCCAAGCCAAGTTGATATCTGCGCCAATGTATTTAGATCCCATAACGATGTAAGCACCGCCATATGCCTTGCGAGTAATTAAGGTAACCATTGGTACAGATGCTTCGGCGTATGCATAAAGAAGTTTTGCCCCACGGCGAATGATTCCGTTCCACTCTTGTTCTGTGCCAGGCAAGAATCCAGGCACATCAACAAGAGTAAGAATTGGAATATTAAAGGCGTCACAGAAGCGAACAAATCGAGCAGCTTTTTCACTTGAATCTATATCAAGGGTGCCAGCTAACTGATTTGGTTGGTTTGCAATAATGCCGACAGATTCGCCTTCGATTCGACCAAAACCAACAACGATGTTTGGAGCAAAGAGAGCGTGAACTTCTAAGAATTCGGCCTCATCCACAATTGCTGAAATAACACTCTTCATGTCATACGGTTGATTTGGACTATCTGGAATCAGCTCATCAAGGGCTAAGTCAGAGGATTTTTTACCAAGAGTTTCTGTTGGAGGTAAGTGTGGTGCGCCATCCATGTTATTGCTTGGTAAATATGAGAGAAGGGCTTTTACATAATCAATAGCATCATCTTCATTTTGTGCAAGGTAATGTGCATTTCCACTTCGAGAGTTGTGTGTATGTGCACCACCAAGTTCTTCCATTCCGACATCTTCACCAGTAACAGTTTTAATTACTTCTGGACCAGTAATAAACATATGCGAGGTTTCGTTGACCATCACAGTGAAGTCTGTGAGCGCAGGTGAGTAAGCAGCGCCACCAGCACATGGCCCGAGGATGAGAGAGATCTGAGGAATCACTCCAGAAGAGCGGGTGTTTAATCTGAAAATGCGTCCATAACCACTGAGGGATGCAACACCTTCTTGAATGCGCGCACCACCAGAGTCGCTAATTCCGATTAATGGAATTCCATTCTTTAGTGCGAACTCTGCAATCTTTACCATTTTCTCTGCAAAGACTTCGCCAAGACTTCCACCCATAACTGTGAAGTCTTGGGAGAAGAGTGCGATTGAACGACCATCGACTGTGGCGAAACCGATGACAACACCATCACCATAGGGACGATTTTCCTGCATTCCGAAATTTGTTGAACGGTGACGTGCAAACTCATCTAGCTCTGTGAATGAATCTGGATCTACGAGTTTTTCGATTCGCTCGCGAGCAGTCATCTTTCCTTTAGCGTGCTGCTTTTCAATAGCTCGTGCGGAGCCAGCATGCACAGCTTCATCTAAGCGATGACGAAGATCCTGAATTTTTCCAGCAGTTGTATGCAGATCACGGTCCATACCCCTACGGTACTAGTCGTGGGCAATGAATTACATCGTGAGGCACTGCGCGAATCAGAACTGCACGCAGAACTTTCTCCTTACTGGCGAGTAAGCGTGGTTGATGTCACTGGAAGCACTCAAGTTGATTTAGCAGAGAGTATTCGTGCACACAGTGCAGTCGACGGAGATGTTTTAGTTGCAAATTACCAGAGTGATGGCAAAGGCAGACTCGATCGTGAATTTATAGCTGCTCCATCCGCTGCACTTTTATTCTCCTTGTATAAAAAAGTTACGCGCCCGCGCGATGAGTGGAATTTTATTGCTTTGCTCACTGCACTTTCGATTACAGAGGCACTCACAGATCTAGATAAAAAAATAACTCTGAGTATTAAATGGCCCAACGACATCTTGGTAAATGATAAAAAAGTTGCTGGACTATTGTGTCAAGGCGAAAATGATGGAGTAATTGTCGGTGTTGGATTAAATGTTGGCATGCAAGAAACAGAACTTCCAGTTGTGACAGCAACATCTTTATATTTGGAGAAATTCTCACAGCTCGACAGAAATGAAATTCTAAAGAGAATCCTTAAAAGCTTTAGAGAGAAATTTGAAGTTTGGCATGTGCAAGGCAGCGCTCCATTTATTTCACAGTACGAAAATCTATGCTCGTCACTCAACAGAGATATTCAGATTATTTGGCCAGCGGGAGACTCTCTAGCCACCCAGGCAACGGGTATTTCAATACGTGGAGAGCTAATACTTAACAATGGAGTGCTCGTGAACTCCGCAGACGTACTTCATCTAAGATAACGGCTGTGAAATCTGAATTCCCAGTCGTGGGTGTTATTGGCGCAGGTCAACTTGCACGAATGATGATTGCTCCAGCAACAGCGCTTGGAATCAAGTTATTGCCATTTGCATCGAGTGCAAGTGATAGCGCAGCTCAGATAACACCACACGTTATTGGTGATTACAAAGATCTTGAAGCAGTAAAAAAATTCGCTGAATTATGTGATGTTGTAACCTTTGAGCACGAACTTATTCCGCTCAGCGTTGTTAAAGCCTTAGAAAATGCCGGAGTTATAGTTAGACCTGGCTCGGATTCATTTCTGTATTCGCAAGATAAAGAGGCTATGCGAAAAAAACTTTCAGGTTTTAAATCCCCACAGAGCACTGTAATTTCAAAGAGTTCAGAAGTTGTTGAGTTTCCGGTAATCGCTAAATCAATTACTGGGGGATATGACGGTCGAGGTGTGTGGAGAGTTAACTCAGCTGTGGAGTTATCTGAGTTGTTAACTCATAATCCAAAGCTTCTCGTCGAAGAACTCATCAATTTTGACTATGAAATGGCAGTGATGGTTGCACGCTCACCGCACTCTCAAGCAACTACATGGGTGCCGACTCAAACCATCCAAGAAGATGGAATTTGCACCATGACAATTTCTCCTGCGCCTTTGATGAGTTCAGATCTGAGTGAAAAAGCACAAAAAATTGCGCTAGATATTGCAGCTGAAGTAAAACTAGTTGGCGTAATGGCAGTAGAAATGTTTGTTAAAGGTGATGAATTATTTATTAATGAACTAGCCATGCGCCCACATAACTCAGGACACTGGACTATTGAAGGTGCACGAACGAGTCAATTTGAACAACATCTACGAGCAATTCTGGATTTACCTCTTGGTGATCCGACCATGACTGATGACGTAGCCGTAATGGGAAACATTTTGGGCAAAGATAAGACAGATATGTATCGACCATATTTACATCTCATGGCAAGAAATCCTTCGCTCAAGTTTCATTTGTACGCAAAAGAAGTCAAACCTGGGCGCAAAATTGGCCACGTTAACATTATCGGCAAAGACCTCGTAGAATTGCGCACAGAGATAGAGCATGCAGTCCAATATATGAGCGGAGAAATTGATGAGTGATGTAGCAATCATCATGGGCTCTGACTCTGATTGGCCAGTTATGGAAGAGGCTGCCAAAGTCCTAGATAAGTTTTCAATTAGTTATTCTGCAGAAGTTATTTCAGCGCACCGCATGCCAGATGAAATGGTTGAATTTGCAAAGAACGCTCAGTCACAGGGATATAAAGTAATTATCGCTGGTGCAGGTGGCTCTGCACACTTACCTGGAATGGTTGCATCCTTAACGACTTTGCCAGTAATTGGTGTTCCGGTATCGCTTAAGAACCTAGATGGAATGGATTCACTGCTTTCAATTGTTCAAATGCCTACTGGAATTCCGGTAGCTACTGTTGCAATCGATAATGCAGCAAATGCAGCAATCCTTGCCGCAAGAATTCTGGGAGTAAGTGATTCAACAATTTCACAAAAAGTGGAATCAGAACTTAAGGCGCTCAATACGACTGCTAAAGAAAAAGGTGCGTCGTTGCAGAGTAGAAGAAATCAGAAGACTGGTTTTTAGTTAGCGCTTGCCGTATTCGATTGCTGGACATTTATCCATCACTGCAATCAATCCAGCCGCTTCTGCTCTATTAACTGAATCTTGATCTATGACTCCTAGCTGAAGCCAGATTGCTTTGGCACCTATTGCTATCGCACGATCAACATTTCGACTCACTAGCTCTGAGTTAATGAAAAAATCCACCACATCTACTGCGACAGGGATTTCTTCCAGCGTTGCATAACCTTTTTCGCCATGAACCATTTCAGCTTTAGGATGCACAGGAATAATTGTGTGTCCCTTTTGTTTTAAGAGCGCAGCCACTCCGAATGCGGCTCGATCAGCGTTATTGCTTAATCCTAAAATTGCCCAGGTTTTAAACTCTAGAACTTGGTCAATCTCTTGTTGGGTATTAATCAGTGCGTCCCAACGCGTGAAATTTCCAACCAGCGGCGCGCCATTTATCTCGGTCCAAAGCATTTCTGCCGTCGATAACAATCTTTGCCTTAACAAGAGATGCCAACGCCTTTGGATCTAGATCGCGGTACTCACGCCATTCAGTTAAGTGCAGGATTAAATCCGCATCTTTTACACACTCTTGAACGGTTGCGGCGAAGCCCAATCGTGGAAAACGTTTGCGCGCATTCTCGATGGCTTTTGGATCATGCACAACGACTGTTGCACCCGCAGCTTGTAACTGCGCAGCGATATCCAAAGCGGGAGAGTCGCGAACATCATCGCTATCTGGTTTAAATGCAGCGCCAAGAACTGCAATTGTGTATGAAGTCAGATCATCTGTGAGTTCAGCGCGAACAACATCGATCACACGCTGACGAGCGCGCAAGTTGATTGCATCGATCTCGCGTAAGAATTCAAGCGCTTGTTTTGCTCCAAGCTCTTCGGCTCGCGCCATGAATGCCCGAATATCTTTTGGAAGGCATCCGCCACCAAATCCGATTCCAGCCTGTAAAAAACGATTACCAATTCTTGGGTCATAGCCAATTGCTTTTGCAAGGACGGTTACGTCACCACCGGCTGCTTCGCAAACTTCGGCCATCGCATTAATGAAAGAGATTTTTGTGGCAAGAAAAGAATTTGCTGCTACCTTAACTAACTCCGAAGTCGGAAGATCGGCTCTAATCCACGGTGTATCCAAATCGATGATTGGTTTATAAACTTCCTTAAGAATTTCTTCGGCGCGATCATTGGCAACACCTACGACTAGTCGGTTGGGTGTGAGCGTATCTTCTACAGCAAAACCTTCGCGTAAGAATTCTGGGTTCCATGCCAAATCCGCTTGCGGTGCACTCTTGGCTAATTGATCGCGCAAACCTTGTGCGGTACCAACTGGAACAGTTGATTTTCCAACAACGAGTGAACCATTTTTTAGGTACGGTGCGATTGCGGCAACAGCAGACTTTACATAAGTCAGATCTGCTGCGAGTCCATCTTTACTCTGTGGTGTACCAACACATATAAAGTGAACATCAGCGTCAGCAACTGCAGAGAAATCTGTTGTGAATGAAAGACGACCAGTTTTCATCTCTGCGGCTAATAATGTGTCTAACCCAGGTTCGTAAAAAGGAAGTTCACCCTTAGATAACATGGCAATCTTTTCAGGATCTGTGTCAACGCCAATTACTTCAAAGCCAAGTGAAGACATGCATGCGGCGTGAGTGGCGCCTAAATAACCGCAACCAACTACAGAAAGCTTAAGTGCCATAGTAGTAATCCTATTTGAGTTCCCCGCACGGATTTTCATCAGCGGTACGTGTCTTAAATTTATCAACGAGTGTGGTTTTTGGCTTTGATGTACTAGAAGCGCTAGGCGATGGGGTTACTAGATCAACTATCGGCAGGTCATCACGTAATCTTTGGAAAAGTTCTGGGGCAAGAACTGGATCCCACTTCACAACCGAACCAACGCCGGGTTCGTAGGCATTTGTATTTCCAAGTGGCACGGTCAATGTGCGTACATTACTTGCAGATAGATTCTTTAACTGTTTAGCCAAAGTTATAAGGTCGGATTCATTGAGCCCAGCATCAGTTTTTACGGTATCAAGTGCTGCATTAAAAAAGTTGACGAGTTTGATTGGGTTCAGAAGCACTCCAGTACTTGTGGCTTTTCTAAGCACAGAGCTCATAAATTGTTGTTGACGCTGCATTCGACCTAAATCACCAAGACCATCGATATCACGTGTACGCACATACTTAAGGGATTCAACTCCATTGAGTGTATGCACGCCTGCTGCCAGAACTAGGTGACTATTTGGATCATCAATGTCTTTCTTAGTACACACTTCAATTCCACCAAGGGCATCAACGATTTTTGCAAAACCGGCGAAATTAACTTCAATGTAGTGATCAACGCGCAAATTTGTTGCTAACTCAACTGTCTCAATCAGAAGTGGCGCCCCACCCCAAGCGAAAGCAGCATTAATTTTAGATTTGCTGATACCAATATCTTTTGTTCCATCGGTGCTGCGATGAGCCGGAATTGTTACGAGTGAATCTCGAGGTAACGAAACAATCATCGCCTTGTCTCGTTCTTTACTAATGTGAACAAGCAACATCGTGTCGGAGCGACCACCCATCGCAGTTTTCGTACTACCTACACGAAGCAACTTCATCTGTTCGCGTGTAAGTCCTTCGCGTGTGTCAGAACCAACCAGTAAATAATTTAGAGCCTTCGAAGATTTTTCTGGACGCGAATCTAATTTTCCGAAGACGTCGATGCGCGTGATATTTGCACTGACCTGCCCGAGTCCTAGCCACGAAATTGCAGATACGAGAACAACGCTGACTGATAAGACAGTAAGCGTTCGGATTCCTCGCGTAGTATTCACGGGTAGAGCGTACTTGGACGATAGCGTGTAGGGGTTATGTCGACATCAGGAATTGAGTTATCTCTCTCACCGGGATCACAGTTGCCGGCTGTTTCTGTCGTACTGCCAGTTTTGAATGAAGAATTGCATTTAGCAAATGCCGTTCAATCGATTCTTGCTCAGGATTATGCAGGCACTCTCGAAATCATCGTGGCGCTAGGACCTTCACACGACAAGACAGATGAAGTCGCTCAAAAATTGGCTTCTGCAGATGCAAGAATTTTGTTGGTTCAAAATCCAACTGGCAGAACTGCTGCAGCTCTGAACCTTGCGATACACAAATCTTCAAATCCAGTAATCGTCAGAGTCGATGCACATGCAGAACTGCAAAGTAATTACATCTCACTTGCAATTGAAGTCATGAAATCGAGTGGCGCGGTAAATGTTGGTGGAATCATGGGGGCACAAGGATTTTCATCCTTTGAAAACGCTGTTGCCAGAGCGATGCGTAGTCCCTTGGGCGTTGGAGCTTCAAGATTTCACACAGGTGGAAACGCTGGATACGTCGACACTGTATATCTCGGAGTTTTTATTCGCTCGGCAGTTATCGCTGTTGGAGGCTTTGATGAAAGATTTATCCGAGCACAAGATTGGGAACTAAATTATCGCTTGCGCCAGCTAGGTGGAAAAATATTTTTTGATCCACGATTACACGTCACATATCGTCCGCGTTCGACAGTCAGAGCCCTCGCTAAACAGTATTTTGAGTACGGAAGATGGCGCAGAGTTGTTTCACGTCGACATAAAGGAACAATTAATTATCGCTATCTAGCGCCACCTTTTTCCTTAATCGGGACCGTACTTTCTATTGTTCTCGCAGCAACAATTAATGCACTCTTTATAATTCCTGCTGCAATTTATGCAAGTTTTTTAATCATTGCCTCACTCTTAACAGGTAAGGGATTTCTAGAAAAAATTCTGATGCCAATCGTTTTATTCACGATGCATATGTCGTGGGGCCTTGGATTTCTCACTTCACCCAAGACTCTTGCTCCTTCAGAACACTAAGAATGTTCGGGCTGATGTAGCCTGTACTCCGTGAGCGCGCCACTGCAGGTATACGAACCGTTTAAGGCGGGTTTGCCACCTCTGCGTAAGTATTGGCGATCGCTATGGTCTCGCCGAACTTTCATATCAGAATATTCTCGCTCGGAATTACGGGAACAACACTTCGACTCTATTTTTGGCCAACTCTGGCTTGTTCTAAATCCCTTAATGCTTTCAGGTGTCTATTTCTTATTAATCGTAATTATTGGCGGTTCTGGTGGTACAACTCGTTACGGACATCTGACAGCGAGCCTTTTCCTCTTTTATCTTGTAAGCAATAGCCTCAGTGGTGGCGTTAAATCAGTAACTGCCGGTCAGCGCCTAATTCTTAACACCGCTTTTCCTCGAATGATGTTACCTATATCTGCAACAGTCATCGCATTCTTTAAGTTTCTTCCAACAATTATGGTTTACATGATTATGCGCACGATATTGGGATTGCCATTTGGTTGGGAAATGCTATGGTCAATTCCAATTATTATTATTACGTTGATTTTTTCCTTAGGTGTAGCAATTCTTATCTCGACCATAAACGTTTATTTCCGTGATATCGCCAGCTTTTTGCCGTACCTAACTAGAACATTTCTTTACTTGTCACCAATTTTGTATGAAGCTTCGGCGCTAAAACCAGAATTAAGAGTATTTGAATACTTTAATCCGCTCTTTCCGATCCTGGAATCTTGGTCACTTTCAATCGTTCATGCAGAAGCTCCGAATCTAAGTAGCATGCTCACAGCACTAGCGTGGGCTGTAGGCGTTTTGCTTCTTGGAACTTATTTCTTCTTGTCGAGGGAGCGTGAGTTCGCTGTCCGCCTCTAGCACCCAACACAAAACTGGAGATATTGCAGTTTCTGTCCAGAACCTCAGTCTTACGTATACGACTGCAATAGTTCGTAGACCAACCCTTAAGGCGCGCGCAAAATCTTTGGGGCGTGGAACAAAACAAACTCGTGTTGTGCAAGCACTTGAAAATGTAAATTTAGATGTGGCCTACGGCCAAGTGCTTGGTGTTATTGGAACAAATGGAGCTGGCAAATCTTCACTCATGCGCACAATTGCAGGAATCATTCCTCCGACTAAAGGTCGAATAGAAGTTTTCGGAAGCGTCAGCACATTGTTAGCACTTGGAGTTGGTTTTAATCCAGCAATGTCAGGTCGAGCAAATGTCCACTTGGGTGGTCTTGCTGCAGGTATGAGTCGAAAAGAGATTGAAGATCACTTTGAAGAAATCGCAGAGTTTTCAGAGTTAGGCGATGCAATCGATGCTCCAATGAGTACATATTCATCGGGAATGTATGCACGCCTGGGGTTTTCTGTCGCTGCAACTGTTCAACCAGATATTTTGATTGTGGATGAGGCGCTCAGCACTGGCGATGCCCACTTTAAGGAGAAAAGTTTTAACAAAATAAAGGAGTTACGGAGTGAAGACCGCGCTCTGATTTTAGTAAGTCATGCAATGGGAACGCTTCGCGAAATTTGCAATGATGTTGCCTGGCTGCACAAAGGTAAGTTAGTTAATCGCGGAGAGCCCAACCAGATCATTGACGCTTATCAAGATTTCTTGCATCTAGGAAAGAGCGCTGTAATCGATGAGGACCTCTAGAACTTTTCTAGTTCTCTTTTCTTTACTCCTTTCTATTTCACCAGCTCAAGCTGTAGAAATCCCAGCAGCTTTTAACTTTCAAGGTACAGGGTATGGACACGGGGTTGGGTTAAGCCAAATTGGTGCACGCGGTATGGCACTTAATGGAGCACAAGCACATTCAATACTCACATATTATTATGCTGGTACTCAAATCGCTTCGCTTCCGGATAATCAGAATATCCGTGTAAATGTCGGACACTTACTTCTGCAAGCAACACTTAAGTCTGGAACGCAAGGCTCAATTCTTAATTTATATCAAGGCGACGTTGGAGAAAATCTCTCTGCTGCTCCCGTTGTCGCTCTCGATTGGAAGTCGGGAATTTCCTTTATTCAACAGGGATCTAAAGTCTCTGCATATGTTGTCACAGGAAAAAATTCGCAACTAATTGGCACACATTCCAGGTGGAGTGTGCGTTGGTCAGGCACCCGCTACCTAGAAGGTCTGCCATCAACGGTATCGCTAAGAATTAATTCAAAGAGTGTGAAATATCGCCATGGACAGATTCAAGTCAAGTCTGTTCGTGCGCCAATAGTCGGACACAGAATGGAAATTACTAACACAGTTCGCATTCACGACGAGTATTTATTCGGTATCGGAGAAGTTCCATCATCGTGGCCTACACAAGCATTAATCGCTCAAGCTATAGCGTCTCGATCATATGCGTTGAGCAAGTTAGGCGTTTTACGCAGAGCCTGCGATTGCAATGTTTACAACAATATTTCCGATCAAGCATTCGTTGGTTTTTCAAAAGAGAGCGAGCCAATTTATGGAGCACTGTGGAAAGCAGCGGTTCAAGCAAGTTCAACTTCTGAAACCACCGGTGAAGTAATTACATTAAACAACCTACCAATCAGTGCCTTCTTTACCTCATCTAGTGGTGGGCAGACCGAAACCAGTGTGAATGCATGGGGTCAAGAAAGAAGTTTTACAACCAGCGTTGCCGATCCTTACAGTCAAGATCCAGCAATAAATCCTCGCTTCTTTACATGGACACGACCATTAGATCAGACACTTCTTGCTAAGGCATTTTTACTCACCGATGTTGTGGCATTGACAATTACCTCTCGAAATACAACAGGGACAGTAGCCACTATCACAGCGACATCTAGTGAAGGAAAGACTTCTACTTTGCGAGGAGAAACTTTTAGAAGCAGAACGCAGTTACCGTCTGCGTGGTTTAACTTAATTTAGTTTGAGTGTAAAACTGAGTTCAATCCGCCCCAAGAGCCTTCTCGCATGACTGCTTCGAGGCAGCCATCGAGAGAGTTGCGTCTGAACAAAATATTATGAGCGCCAGATAAAGAGGATGCTTTTACAATTTCACCATCTGGCAAGCGCACCTTTGCTGCCGCTGTGATGTATGTACCAGCTTCGATCACGCAATTATTTCCGAGAGAAATACCGAGCCCAGAGTTAGCGCCGAGTAAACACTTTTCTCCAATAGAGATTATTTGTTTTCCACCACCGCTGAGAGTGCCCATGATTGACGCACCGCCACCAACATCGGTTCCATCACCAACAACCACTCCTGCGGAAATTCTTCCTTCAACCATTGAGGTTCCGAGTGTTCCTGCATTGAAGTTTACGAATCCTTCATGCATTACCGTGGTGCCAGATGCTAGGTGAGCGCCAAGTCGCACGCGATCGGCATCTGCAATACGCACACCTGAAGGGATTACGTAATCAACCATTCGTGGGAATTTATCCACGGATAAAACTGTAATTGCGCCAAACTTTTGCTTAAGGTTTGCGCGCGTAATTTCGAAATTTTCAACTGGACAGGGACCAACAGAAGTCCAGACAACATTATTTAGAATTCCAAAGATTCCATCCAAGTTTGCCCCATGAGGTTTAATCACTCTATGCGAGAGTAAGTGCAGACGAAGGTATGCGTCACTGACAGATTCGGGTGCTTTGTTTAAATCAATTTCGAGTGAAACAACTTCGCGTTTAACTCCACGAATTTCATCAACGCCAGCTAATGCAGAAAGAAATGGCAAAACTGGGGCCGAAAGATTTCCCAGGGCGGGCTCTGGAAACCACGTATCTAAAACGGCCCCACTGAGTGAAAGCGTTGCAAGGCCATGACCGGAAGCGATCTGTTGTGACATGGGCTAAGCGTAACGCCTATTGTTACACCCATGTCGTTGCGAATATCTGTGTATTGCTCATCTTCTCCAACTATTGATAAAAAATATCAAGATTTGGCATTTGAACTCGGAGAAGCAATTGGTGCACGTTCCTGGAATCTTGTTTCAGGTGGCGGCCATATTTCAATGATGGGTGCGGTCGCACGCGGTGTTAGAAAATCTGGTGGCCACACAATTGGCGTAATCCCGCAATTATTGGTTGATATCGAATTTGCTGATAAAGATAGTCATGAATTAGAGGTTGTTGATTCGATGCGAGCCCGCAAAGGAAAAATCGAGGAGTTAGCAGATGCATTCATCGCTTTGCCAGGAGGGCTCGGAACATTAGAAGAGCTCTTCGAAATCTGGGTAGGGCGCTTCTTAAACTTTCACCAGAAGCCAGTCGTTGTTTTAGATCCATTTGGTTTGTATGACCCACTAAAAGTTCTGATAGATCACTTAGAGGTTGAAGGCTTTGTTAAACCTGGTCAGCGAGAGTTACTTAATTGGTGTACAACAATTGATGAAGCTTTGGATATTTGCGGTGGCTGATAATCACATAGCACTCTCACTTACATTGCCGTGTAGCGCGCAACGTGCATGGAATGAAATTACTGATTGGTCAAAACAAGGCGAGTGGATGTTGCAGACTTCTGTTTGGCTCACCTCTGAAATAGAAAGTGGCCCGGGCACAGAAATTGCAGCCTTCACTGGTCCTTTTCATAAGTTGTTTCCACGCTTCAAATTCTTCGGAGTTCTAGACACAATGGTTGTGACAAATTGGCAACCACCTTTAATCTGTGATGTTCTACATACTGGAAAGATTATTAAAGGAACAGGTAGATTTGAAGTCGTTGCAATCAATGATCAGAAATCACTCTTTAATTGGTCAGAAGTTATTTGGGCACCACGAGTTATATTCTTGATACTTAAACCTGCTCTATTCGTTGGAGTATGGATTTCTCTGCGTAGATTCGCACGAACTCTTAGATAACTCGCATAATAAGTTGGGTGTATGCGGGGGATTGCTGCCTATCTGCACAGTAAACTTGTCGTATGAGCGAACCCAAAACTTTGGCAGAAGTTCTGGCTGCGCTCCCAGAGGAAGAAAAAATTATTTTGATGATGCACTATTTGCGATCAATGAGTGCGAGTGAAATCGCTCAAAAATTGGGCGTTCCCGAGCGTTCTGTTGCCGCTGTAATAGCCACCGGAAAGGCCCGTCTGAGCAAAACCCTGGGTCTATAAGCCCATTTTCTCGATTTCATATACGGCTCTATATGCGAGATACTTATCCTCTTGCAGAACGCTCTTCGATGTAATTCCCTAAGGAGTCTCCAGATGGCAGCTATGAAACCCCGCACTGGTGATGGTCCTATGGAGGTCACCAAAGAGGCTCGCTCACTCGTGATGCGTATTCCTCTTGAAGGCGGAGGTCGTCTCGTAGTTGAGATGAATGCAGAGGAAGCTAATAACCTCAGCGCCGCATTGCATGCCGCAGTTTCACTCGTCAAGAAATAAGACGCATTTCTTCTTTTTTTAGTTAGCCTGTGCGCTATGGCCTACGCCCAACTCAATAGCATTGAATCTTCGCTAGAAGAGATTATCAGCGCTGATGCAATTGCAGTTGGTTTTGTTAAATCTGAAGACTCCACATATGAATTAGTCGGCTCAGTCGAAGCCATAGCCACAATAGAAAAGTTTTTTGATATAGATCTCATTGATGAGATAACTTTTTTTCAACCAGGCGGCAAAGCGGGCGAAATCCTAGAAATTCCCATTAGCCAAAAAGCGACTAAAGCAGATCGTATTTTCCTTATTGGGTTGGGTGATCAAAGCACGCAATCTCATCGACTTGCTGCGGCAAGTCTTGGCAGAAAATTACGCGGGAAGAAAATAATTGTCTCTACTTTATTAGCAACAGATTCAAAAGACATAAGGGCTCATGCGATTTCAGCAGTTCTTGGTGCATACACCTGGTCACTCAAGAGTGACTCAAAACCAGATCAGCCAACATTTAATGTTGTCTGTAAGAGCGAGAAAACTATTTTTGATGCACAAGTTATTTCTCACTCAGTCTGCCGCGCTCGCGATTTTGTTCACACTCCTTCAAATATTAAGAATCCGCTCTGGATGGCTAATCAGGCTCAAAAGATTGCTAAAGAGGGCAAACTTTCGATCAAGGTTTTAGCCGGAAAAGAGCTTGAAAAGTTTGGCGGCTTGCGTGCGGTCGGAAACTCATCCCCCAAGCCAGGTCCAAGATTTATCCAGATTACCTACACACCCAAATCAAGTGCCAAGCGAGTTCCACATGTGGTTCTTGTGGGCAAAGGAATTACATTTGATACTGGTGGAGTTTCACTCAAGCGTCCATACGATCTCATGATGGCCATGAAGAGCGACATGGCTGGTGCATCAGCTGTGCTCAACGTCGTTGGTGCGTTGCCAGAACTGCAGCCTCGAGTAAAAGTCACAGCACTTTTAATGTGTGCAGAAAATGCACTCTCTGGAACATCTCAAAGACCGAGTGATGTGATTACTCATTACGGTGGCACCACAGTTGAAGTACTTGATACAGATGCCGAAGGACGCTTGGTTTTAGCTGATGGCTTGGCGTATGCCGATGCAAAGCTAGATCCAGATTATTTGCTTGATATTGCAACATTAACTGGCGCCGCGACGCTGGGACTTGGTCGCCAATACGGTGCGATGTATACGCGAGATACACTGTTAGCAACACAACTAATTACTGCTGGAGAATCTTCAGGAGATCGACTCTGGCATATGCCATTGATTGATGACTACCAAGATTCTCTTGAGAGCGACATTGCAGATTTCAATCACACGGCTGATAAAGGCGACTACTCCGCAGGATCGGTAACCGCAGCATTATTTCTTGAAAAATTCACAGGAAAAAGAAAATGGGTGCACTTAGATGTCGCCGGAACTGCACGAAGTGAAAATGACGCAGGTGAATCTCCCAAAGGTGGAACTGGATACGGCGTTCGTTTGCTTATTGACTGGATTATGAGTTTATGATGAAAATCGATCCGCACGCGTATGCAGAAAATTTCATTTCTGAAGATGAGTTTCAACTCCGAGCTAGAAATCGGGGAATCGAAGTCGGCGCTAACGATGCCACAACCGGAGTTGGTGCTTATCTTCGATCACTAGCTCATCAACTATCTGCCCAATCAGTTGTTGAAGTTGGCACTGGATCCGGTGTCGGAAGTCTTTGGATTTTAGGCGGAATGATTACAAGCGGGACTCTTACCTCAATTGATGACGAGACTGAACACTCACGAATTGCACGAATTGCAATGCAAGATGCAGACATTGCGCCATCTCGATACCGACTCATTACTAACTCGGTTATGGATGTAATGACTAAGTTAACCGATCGTGCCTATGACCTAGTTGTATTGCGTCACAATCCCGAAGATTTAACGTACACAATTGAAGAGGCTCATCGCATTTTGCGAAGTGGTGGCGTAATGGTTATTGATGGATTCTTCGGTGGTGGAAAAGTGAGTGATCCATCTCAGAGAGATCCAAGAACTATCGCCCTGCGAGAGGCTGGCAAGACGGTGAAAAGTGCCACAGATCTCTGGGTGTGCACACTCATAACTATCGGCGATGGTTTGTTAATCGCAACAAAGTTATAGCAAGATAAGCACTATGTCTTTTCTTTCCCGAAAAAAGCGCGCACGAGTTGATGCGCCTTGGTGGAACTCTCAGGATTTTGCACGAACAAATAGAAGCATCACACCCGGCTCACTTGTTGTTTTAGCAATCATCGCTGGTTTAGTCGGTGGAGCACTTGGCATCAATGCATCGGGAGGTTTCTTAGGCGGCAATGCAAATTTAGTTACAGCCTCAAACACGATTGAACGCAAACCAGATTCAGTCGCTGGATTAGCGAATCGAGTTTTGCCTTCAGTAGTCTCAATTACAACTGGCTCAGGAAGCACAGGATCAGGTTTCATTATTGATAGTTCTGGTTTTATTCTCACGAACAATCACGTAGTAGAACAAGCGGCGCTTTCAAAAGGAAGAATCCTTGTCACGCTCAATAATGGCAAAGAGTTTGAGAGTAAAATTGTTGGTCGTGATGCTTCTTATGATTTAGCAATCCTTAAAATTCTTGCAACTGGCTTGCCCGCTCTGCAATTTGGCAATAGCGATGAAGTCGCCGTGGGTGATTCAGTCATTGCTATTGGATCACCACTTGGATTATCCGGAACCGTCACTCTGGGAATCATTAGCGCAAAAGATCGAGCCGTGACAGCTGGTGGTTCTGCTGGCGAAACTTCATTTATTAATGCCTTGCAGACAGATGCTGCGATTAATCCCGGAAATTCTGGGGGACCACTTATTAATACAGCTGGCGCTGTAATTGGAGTGAACTCTGCAATTGCAACACTCAGTGGAGCCTCAAGTGCTCAGGCGGGTTCTATTGGATTAGGTTTTGCAATTCCAATTAATCAAGCAAGAAAAACTGCGGACCAATTGATAAAGACTGGAAAAGCTACATACCCCGTCATTGGAGTATTAATTGATATGAATTTTGCTGGACCAGGTGCAAAAGTAACCGCATCTAATGACGCAGTTGTAGCTGGGGGCCCTGCAGAAAAAGCTGGTATCAAGTCAGGAGATGTGATTATTGAATTCGGTGGTAAATCAATAAACACTCCGGATGAACTCATCGTTGCAATCCGTGCAAAAAGTATTGGCGATCGCGTTGAAGTTAAGTTCAAGCGTGGCAGCAGTACGCGTACAACAACAATTGTGCTTGCAGCTGGCAAGAACTAATTCATGATAACCACTAGGCTAAAAACATGATTTTCGGAATTGGCCCAGGAGAATTTATCGGCCTAGCAATCCTTGCTATATTTTTTGTTGGCCCAGAACGATTACCTAAATTCTCTTCAGATGCTGCAAAATTTTTGAAGAAAGTAAAGAATTTAGCTAACACTGCGACAGCAGAACTACGCGAAAATCTTGGACCTGGATTCGAAGATTTGCAGCCATCAGATTTGAACCCTAAAACTTTCATTAAGAAACAACTCGCGGGCGCCCTTGATGAAGAAAAGCCTCGCAATATGGCTAAACCAAAGATTGATCCAGATTTACTATGAGTGTCGTTGAATCGATTCATGCAGCCCTTGCAACTGTGGAAGATCCGGAAATTCACCGACCTTTACCTGATTTAGGAATGGTCGAATCTGTACAAGCAGATGGCGGAGTTGCTCGCTTAAAGATCTTGCTCACAATTTCCGGTTGTCCTATGCAAGACAGATTGCGCACTGACATCACAAAGGCTGTTATGAACGTAGAAACGATTTCATCTGTCGAGATTCAATTTGGTGTTATGAATGAAGAACAACGCGGTAATTTGAAATCTTTGTTGCGCAACGGACGAGAGAAAATCATCCCGTTTGCTCAACCAGAGTCCCTTACTCGTGTCATCGGTATTGCATCTGGAAAAGGGGGAGTTGGAAAATCATCTCTCACAGTTAACTTAGCTGTTGCAGCCGCTCAAAAAGGTTTGCGTGTAGGAATTTTGGATGCAGATGTTTACGGACACTCTGTTCCGCGATTGATGGGACTAATTGGACAGCGCCCTACTGCGATTGATCAGATGTTTATTCCACTCGAGTCATACGGTGTAAAAGTTGTTTCTATGGAGATGTTTAAGCCAGAACGCTCTGATGCTGTTGCTTATCGCGGCCCGCTCCTGCACAAAGTCTTAGAACAATTACTCTCCGATGCCTACTGGGGAGATTTAGATTTGTTACTTATTGATTTACCACCAGGTACTGGCGATCTTGCAATTTCTTTAGGCCAACTCATTCCTGGTTCCGAAATACTTGTTGTCACAACGCCACAAGTTGCTGCAGCTGAAGTCGCAGAACGTGCTGGGCGTATTGCACATCAGATTAAGCAACATCTAGTCGGTGTAATTGAAAACATGTCTGATTTTCCTTGCCCACACTGCAGCGACACGATTTCTTTGTTTGGTTCAGGTGGTGGCGAAGAAACAGCAAAACGTCTTTCAGAGTTAGCAGGAATAGATGTGCCGTTGCTCGGAAAAGTTCCATTTAGTCCAGATTTGAGAACTGGTGGAGATAACGGCGCACCCGTCGTAGTTCAATTCCCAGAAAGTGCTGCAGCAAAATCTGTTAATGCAATTGTTGATCAGCTAGTTGTTCGAAAGAAATCACTTCTCGGTGTCAGACTTGGACTTTCCACGTAATTCATCAAGTACTTCTTCAAGCACATCTTTTAGTTCGTTGCGTAGAAAATCACGTGTTGCAACTTCACCTAGTGCATTACGAAGACTCGCTAATTCACGAGTTAAGTATTCAGTATCTGCAATTGAGCGCTCGTTACGCACACGATCTTCACTGACCTGAATGCGATCACGGTCTGCTTGGCGATTTTGCGCAAGCAGAATGAGTGGCGCTGCATATGAAGCTTGTAGAGACAAGATCAGAGTAAGAAAAATAAATGGAAAATCATCAAAGCGAAGATCCACTGGGGCAAATGCATTCCAGAAAACCCAACTAAGAACGAAGACAGTCATGTAAACCAAGAAGCCCGCGGTTCCTAAGAAACGCGCAAAACGCTCCGATAAACGACCAAAAGCCTCTGGATCAAAGTTTGGGCGAAGCGTGCGACCAGTCTCGCGAGGAGTATCCAAACGATTATTACGTGCCATTTACTTTCCCTCGCTCTCTTGTGCATCCAATAAATGTTCATGTTCTAAGACATCAACTGTCTTGGACATATCGCGGTGATCATGTCGCCAGTTTTCAGGTAACAAGTGATCTAGTACGTCATCAACGGTTACAGCCCCAAGCAGGCGCTCATTGCTATCTACTACGGGCACCGATAACAGGTTGTAACTAGCTAAGTATGACGAAACTTCATTCAATGATGCTTGGGGATTTAATCCTTGAGTATCTGTATCCACCATTGACCCCAGTAGCGTAGATGGGGCCTCGCGTAGTAATCGTTGATAGTGAGCAATACCTATGAATCGGCCAGTAGGTGTTTCAAGAGGTGCACGGCAGATAAACACCTGTGATGCAAGTGCTGGAGAAATTTCACTTCGACGTACCGTAGCTAGAGCCTCAGCAACTGTGTTGTCGGCAGTCATAACAATTGGTTCTGTTGTCATCATGCCGCCGGCTGTGTAATCCTCATAATTCATTAAGCGACGAACGTCTTCGGCATCTTCTGGTTCCATTAAATCAAGTAGTGCCTGTGCGCGTTCTTGTCCTACTTCACGGAGTAAGTCGGCAGCATCATCTGGATCCATTTCACCAAGAACATCAGCCGCGCGCTCGCCTTCGAGTTCTGCCAATAACTCAACTCGCTCCGCTTCATCCATCTCTTCTAGTACATCTGCAAGTCGCTCATCATTTAATGCGCGTGCAATTTCAACTCGACGCTTTGGAGCCAAATCGTGCATTACGGAGGCAAGATCTGCTGCACGAAGGGTGCTCAATGTTGACAATAAATTTGCAACACCTTGGTTATGTTCGGCAACTGCAAAACCAGAAACTTCTTCCCATGCAACAGTCGATGTTGCTCCTTTCCGGCGCAATCCAGTTCCACGGCGCATGATGTGAACGCGAGTGATGAGCCAATCACCACTTCGATTTTGTTCCATTCCCATATCTTCGACAACAACTTTTTCACCTGTTTCAAGTAGTGAAATAGAACGATCAAGCATGTCGCCCAGAACTAGTACTTCACCAGTGCGCGCTTCGAATCGACGCATATTTAGTAAACCTGTAATAACGACTGTTCCACTCTCAATTGAATTAACGCGAGTAATTGGAACAAATACGCGACGACGAAGTGGAACTTCAACAATTAATCCCAAGATACGAGGTGGTTGGTTGTTTGCACGAAGGGTCGCGAGTGCATCTCGCACCTTTCCTACTGGATCACCATTTGGATCAAAGACCGCGGTACCTGCAAGACGGGCGAGAAATACTCGATTAATCAAGTTTCCGCTCATAGGCTAAGGGTAACGTCTACACGTACCTCCGTGCTTTCGCTTAAATTGAATTATGTAGATACTTTTGGCTAATGCAAGAGCAGAAATCACTCATTCATAGCCACACAGCTATGCCGGGGCGTGCGGATTCGATTCGTCTATTGATTGGAATCGTCGGCATCGGAGTTTCTGGTCCACTCATCGCATTAAGCACGATGCCAGTCGTGACTTTGATTTTCTGGCGAAATCTTGGCGGCGCATTAGTAATGGCGCCTTTCGCCTTGAGACATCGCGCAGATCGCAAGGCAATAGCCTGGTCTGCATTAGGTGGATTCGTACTAGCAATGCACTTCATCGCATTCTTCTTGGCGATGCGTCTAACAACAGTTGCTGCTGGAACAGCCCTTGTTGCTCTGCAACCAATATTTACTGCTCTATTTGTCAGACTTAAAGGTGGGCATATTCCATCTCGCGCTTGGCTCGGAATGGTTGTTAGCTTTTCTGGTGTGATTTTAATTTCTGGTGTGGATTTAAGTATTTCATTTCGATCATTTATGGGAGACATTGCTGCAATAGTTTCTGCCGTTCTTGCTGCAATCTATGTCATGATCGGCTCAAAAGCACAACAGAGTTTGGAAACAAGTACATACACAGCAATCTGTTATGCAACGTGTGCCATAACTGCCTTGCCTATCGTATTAATTGGTGGATTTCAATTATGGAATTTCAGTGGCAACGAGTGGTGGCTTGTCATAGCACTGGTTGTTTTTGCTCAACTTCTAGGTCACAACATGTTTAATGCTGCACTCAAGCGAGTCTCACCTGCAGTTGTCTCATTGATTATTTTCTTTGAAGTGCCTGTCGCTTCCCTGCTAGCCATTTGGTGGCTAAATCAAACTCCACCGATTGGAATCCTTCCAGGCATCGTATTAATCCTCTCCGGTTGCGCACTCGTAGTTCTGCGCACAAGAACTTCTAAAGTTGAGTTAGCGCCATGATTGATTTACATACGCACACAAACTGCAGTGATGGAACTGATTCACCTGCGCAATTAGTTAACAAAGCGCTAGCTGAAGGAATCACTGTCTTGGCACTTACTGACCATGACACCACATCTGGATGGCAAGCGGCGCAACAAGCACTTCGTCCAAATTTATCTCTCGCACTTGGCGCTGAAATTTCATGCCTAACGAAAGATGGAATTAGTGTGCACATGCTGGGCTTGCTATTTGATGGCACCCGCGTTGACATGCAAGAGATGCTAGAAAATACGCGCGATGGTCGCATTCCTCGTGCAAAAAAAATTATCGAATTACTCAATGCAGGTGGAATACAGATTTCTATGTCTGATGTCGAATCTGTAAAACCTGAAGGTGCAACGCTCGGTAGACCACACATAGCTGATGCACTCGTAAAAAATGGTGTCGTTGCTTCGCGTGATGAAGCCTTCGCAGAATTACTGCATAACGACTCTCCATATTACGTTGCCCATCTCGCACCCACTCCAGATGATGCAATTGCAATGATTCGCAAGGCAGGTGGCGTTGCCGTAATTGCCCATCCATTTGCATCTCTTCGCGGCAAAGTATTGTCAGTCGAAGATTTCTTGCCACTAAAAAAAGCTGGACTCAACGGCATTGAAGTAAATCATCGAGACCACAACAATGATGAACGAATTGCACTTGCACACATTGCTCGTGAATTAGATCTCGTAATTACTGGTGCGAGCGATTATCACGGAACGGGTAAACTAAATTCATTAGGTGAAAACCTAACAGACAAGGCACAATGGGAACGCCTCGAGTCAGAGGCAGATCAACGAAGGGTTGTCACAGCATGAACGTAGGTGAAGTAGCCGCCGTAACATTTGCTCTACAAGCATTCGTTACTCTCTTCGTAATTATGGATCCACCGGGTTCTATTCCGATTTTTCTTGGACTAGTGGCAGATAAATCCCCTGCTACTCGCCGCAAACTCGCATGGCAAGCGGCCGCAGTTTCAATGGTTGTCATTACTTCATTTGCATTATTTGGTCGACTAGTACTTTCGTATTTGAATATTTCGCTCGAATCACTTCAAGCTGCTGGCGGGCTTTTATTACTTCTTGTGTCTCTTGAATTACTTATGGGCGGACGCCCCGGTTCTGAAAATAGGAAATCAAATAACATCGCACTCGTTCCACTGGGCACTCCTTTATTAGCTGGCCCAGGCGCCATTGTCGCAACAATGATTTTCGTGCAAAAAATAGAGAACGTAGAACAGGGTATTGGACTCGCTGTTGCAGTAGTTGCTGTTCATCTTGCAATTGCACTTACGTTAATGGCATCAACGACAATTCTTAAGGTCATCAAAGAAACAGGTGTCAATCTCGTTGCGAGCATCGCAGGACTCTTACTTGCTGCAATTGCTATTCAGATGATTGCCGATGCAGTGAAGGCTTTCACTGCTGCATGAAATCAGGACTCGGCCTTTATTCGCCAGAGAGTATTGTCTGGCAAGTTCACAGCGATCCATCAATGATTGTTGGAGGCATCAGGGCACTTTTGCAACAGGCATTGCATCCCGTTGCGATGGATGGAGTAGCAAAGAATTCAGATTTTCGTGACGATGCGTGGGGTCGGTTGCAACGAACCGGAGATTACGTATCTACTTTAAGTTTTGCACCTATTGCAGAAGCCGAAGCGTTAGCTGCCAGAGTTCGCTCAGTTCATACCCGGTTAGGTTTAGATGATCCACATCTACTTTTATGGGTGCATATGTCACTCGTTGATTCATTCTTAGATGTTGCAGCACGCTCGGGAATGCAATTGGGTCCACAGGACCGAGATCAATACGTACAAGAGATGGTTGATTTTGCACGCCTAGTTGGAATAGCAGTTGATGATGTTCCAACGAATATGAACGAACTCAAAAATTATTTTGAAAACATAGCCCCTGAACTTCGGGCAAGTGATGATGCAAAGCGTGCAGCACTCTTTCTTGCGGTGCCACCAATGCCAACTGCAATTCGTTTTGCTACTCCTGCCGCACCTGCATGGGCGTCATTGAGTGCTTTAGCGACCGCGGCTCTTCCTTCGTGGGCGCGCAAGCTCTATGCAATACCTGTTCTGCCGGGGCATGATGCGGTTACAAATGCTGCACTGATAGCAACTCGCTCGACACTCAAACTATTGCCTGAAAATATTTTTCAGCCTCCAATTCTCAAAGAAGCAAAAATCCGTTGGGGGATAGCTTCATGACCTCAGTTGTTGCAATCACAAACATTGCTGGCGGCACACACAAAACCACTGCGGCGCACTCTTTATCTGTTGCCACAGTTGAATATGGCAAGAAAGTTCTCTTAATCGATCTCGATCCACGAGCAGATTTAACTTTCAATCTAGGCTTTGAAAGATCAAGAGAGACCATCGTAGAGATGCTTCAAGGTTCTTCTCTAGCTCAAAGCAATGACATTACAACAGATGAGCGATTTGATTTTATTGGCGCAGATTCGAGATTAGCCTCGATCACCGAAGTTAGCACCCTTGCTACATTCTTAAGAGCATTGCCTAATAAGTACGACTTAGTAATTATCGATACGCCTTCTCAGATTGATTCAAGATTAGCCATGGCTTTACAGGCTGCAGACGCACTTCTCGTACCAACTCGTGGCACTGTGCACAGTATTCGAGGGGCAGTAAGCACTCTAAAAATCCAATCAAATGCCAAGAAATTCGTACTTCCAATTGATCAATTCGGCCCAGAACAAGCAGAACTATTTAAGGATCAGGTAGTGCTTGATGCGCATATTCCATTTACGGCAAACATGGATAGCGCCATTAGTGAGAAACGAAGTGCACTTTCTACAGACAAGAATTCAGATTTTGCCTCTGCATACCGAGAAGCTGCATACAGCCTGCTCGAGCACCTTAATCACTTTTAAATTTCTTTGTTCTGGTGCGTTCGCGCTTTTCACGGGTTTGCTCGGACTTAGGAGCGGATTCAACCTTTACAGGTTTTGCTTTCACCATTCGCCCAGTTGAACCAGCAGGAATTTTCATTACTTCATAGAGATGCTCTGAGGATGAATAAGTCTCTTCTGGTTCTGGTAAACCAAGTTTGAGCGCCATATCAATCATTTTCCAACGCGCCATTTCATCCCAATCCACAAAGGTGACTGCGATTCCATGTGCACCAGCACGTGCTGTTCGACCAATTCTGTGAACATAAGTTTTTTCATCTTCGGGGCATTGATAGTTAATTACGTGAGTGATTCCATCAATATCAATTCCACGCGCTGCAACATCTGTTGCAACAAGCACATCTGTTTTTCCTGCTTTAAAGTCATTGAGAGCTTTTTCTCGAGCATTCTGGGCTAAATCACCATGAATAGTTGCTGATCTAAATCCGCGTTCTAGTAAGTCATCCGCAGTTTTTTGACATGTTCGCTTTGTGCGACAAAAAACGATTGTTGGACCACGACCCTCTGCCTGCAAGATTCTTGCCAACATTTCAATTTTATCCATTGCATGAGCGCGATATACGTGTTGCTCAATTTTTGAAACGACTGCGCCCTCATCTTCATTATCTTGAGTGCGAATATGAATTGGCTGATTCATGAATCGGCGAGCAAGGTTAAGAATATCGCCAGGCATCGTGGCCGAGAAAAGCATTGTTTGTGAACGTTTTGGTGTGCTTGTAAAAATCTTTTCAACATCAGGCAAGAAACCCAAGTCCAGCATCTCATCTGCTTCATCCAAGACAAGTCGTGATACTTCTTTTAACTTTAATTGACCTTGACGATAAAGGTCGAGCAGTCGACCAGGAGTACCAATTACAATTTCAATACCCGCATTAAGAGCTTCAATTTGTGGCTCGAATGCGCGGCCGCCATATACAGCGAGTGTTCTAATCCCACGATTATTTGCTAACTCATCAATATCTTTTGCCACCTGTATACATAATTCGCGGGTTGGGACTACAACCAATACTTGTGGCGCACCTTTATGCTCGAGGTCTTTCCACTCAGCATCCTGCGGAGCAATCACGCGTTCAATCAACGGAATTCCAAATGCCAACGTCTTTCCTGTGCCTGTTTTTGCTTGTCCGATAACGTCGCCATCAGCTAGTGCGATTGGCAAAACCATCTCTTGAATTGGAAATGGAGAATCAAAGCCATGCTCTTTAAGCGCAGCCTTTGTCTCTTGGCGAAGCGGTAGATCTGCGAAAGTTAGTGACACTTATTGGGCGCCAAAACCGACACGACGATCGGTTTGTTCGCCAATTTCTACAAAACCAATTTTGTCTGCTGGAACCATTACTACCCGACCTCTAATATCTTCAAGAGTTAAGGCGTCACCAGATTTTAGAGCGGAGTTAACTGCGCTTTGTATTTCGGCAGCTCCTAGTTCGCTCTCAAAATTTAAATCTGAATTCACATTAGTAATTGAGATTCGAACCTGAACTTTTTTAGCGCTTTCGCTTTTCTTTGTACTCATAGTGGCTAATACTACCGATTAATTACGGTACGAGTTTGCCAGGTTATTTGCTGGGAAAGCCTGAAATTCCACGCCACATTAGATTTTCTACTAGTTCTACGGCTTGTTGGCGGGTTAATTTGCTGTCGCGTTCGAGCCAATGACGAGCAGTAACTTGTGCGCATCCGATCATGCCAACACCGAGAAGCATTGCTACTTCCTTTGGAAGGCCGGTATCGAGAGAAATAATCGCGCTGACGGCAGCGGCGCAGTCATATGTCATGCGATTGAGTCTTTCCGCAACAGAAGGCTCGACGCTCATATCACTTTCAAATAGCAGACGAAAAGCTTCTCCTTCGCTTTCGATAAATCCAAAATATGCATCGACAGTCGCGCGAACACGATTGGCATTATCAGGAGTAGATGCAATTGCTTTTTGAATTTCATAAACAAGAGAGTCAATATGTAAATCTAAAACTGCCAAATACAGCTCTAGCTTTGATGGAAAGTGCTGGTACAAAACAGGCTTACTAACGCCAGCACGATCTGCAATTTCATCCATTGCTGCAGAGTGATATCCGGCGGCAGTGAAAACTTCGAGGGCCGCTGATAGCAAAAGTGCACGACGTTCATCGCGAGGCAAACGAGGTTTGTTATCTCGTAGATTGGCTGAAGTACTCATCACGGCTTATCGTAGAGGCAAAAGCCTGAAAATTGGCAGTGCTCTGGTGAGTACGGCAGAATATGAACATACTCACCCATACTCAGGACGGTTATGAATATTCCACCATTAGTTGAAAAAGGCCCATCACTCACAGTTGATGAAGTGCGTAGATACAGCCGTCACTTGATAATTCCTGATGTTGCAATGGCGGGTCAGCAAAGATTAATGAATGCAAAAGTTCTCTGCGTTGGCGCTGGCGGATTAGGTTCACCAGCACTTATGTATCTAGCTGCTGCCGGTGTTGGCACACTAGGAATTGTTGAGTTCGACACTGTGGATGAATCAAATTTACAGCGCCAAATTATTCATGGGCAGAGTGATATTGGAAAGAGCAAAGCAATATCAGCTAAAGAAAAAATTGCCGAGATTAACCCAAATGTGAATGTCATCGTTCATGAAGTGCGCCTCGATACTGACAACGTGATGGAGATTTTTTCGCAGTACGATCTAATTGTTGATGGAACAGATAATTTTGCTACGAGATATTTAGTAAATGATGCATGCGTATTACTCAAGAAGCCTTATGTATGGGGTTCTATTTATCGCTTTGATGGACAAGCAAGTGTTTTCTGGGCCGAGTATGGCCCTTGCTACCGTTGTCTATATCCCGAACCACCACCACCAGGAATGGTTCCAAGTTGCGCCGAAGGTGGAGTGCTTGGAGTTCTCTGTGCCTCAATTGGTTCTATCCAAACAACTGAAGCGATTAAGTTAATAGCAGGAATAGGCGAACCATTAATTGGTCAGTTGATGATTTATGACGCACTTGAAATGTCCTATCGGAAAATCAAAGTTCGAAAAGATCCGAAGTGCCCACTCTGCGGTGATAAACCAACACAAACTGAATTGTTGCCAGATTACGAAGCTTTCTGTGGAGTGTTATCAGATGCCGCAGAAGTTGCCGTGAAAGATTCGACAATATCTGTCACTGAATTAAAATTAAAAATTGATAACAAAGAGAATTTCTTGCTTATCGATGTCCGCGAACCTAGCGAGTATGAAATCGTAAAGATTCCAGGTTCGGTATTAATCCCAAAGCAAGGATTCTTAGATGGAAGCGCCTTGGCAGGTTTGCCACAAGATAAGCCAATTATTTTGCACTGTAAATCTGGTGTTCGCTCAGCAGAGTGTCTAGCAATTTTAAAGAGTGCAGGCTTTGCCGGTGCCACGCACGTGAGCGGTGGCGTTGTGGCTTGGGCTAAACAGATCGATACTTCTTTACCGGTGTACTAAGTGTTAGATAGTTACAAGGGCTATCGCTTACTTTTAGTACATGCGCATCCTGATGATGAAACAATCAACAATGGTGCAACGATGGCTTTGTATGCCGATCTTGGAGCGCAAGTAACTCTCGTAACGTGTACACGCGGAGAAGAGGGCGAAGTTTTGATCTCCGATCTAAGTCACTTGGCTAGCTCAGCTACGGACTCTTTGGGCCAGCATCGCGAAGTAGAACTAAAAGATGCAATGGCTGCGCTTGGAGTAAATGATTTCCGATTTCTAGGCGATCACACAGTTAAATTTCGCGATAGCGGCATGATGGGAACAGAACCGAATAATCGCCCAGATGTTTTTTGGCAAGCAGATTTAGATTTAGCTGCTCGGCACTTAGTTAAAGTGATAGATGAAGTGAAGCCCCATGTTCTAATTACCTATGATGAAATTGGGGGATATGGCCATCCCGATCACATACAAGCTCATCGTGTTGCTATGAGAGCTTCTGAATTAGCCCAATGGAAAATCTCTAAGATTTATTGGAATGCTATGCCAAAATCTGTTTTAGCAGAGGGAATTGCAAAAATGAAAGAGATTGGGTCAGACTTTTTCGGAGCAGAAAGTGTTGATGATTTGCCATTTGCTAAAGATGATTCACTCGTTACAGCCATGATTGATGGAACAAAGTATGTAGATTTAAAGATGAAAGCAATGGCAGCACATGCGACGCAAATCGAATTAGATGGACCATTTTTTGCACTCTCTAACAATCTAGGCCAGCAAGTGTGGGGCCATGAGTACTACTCGCTTGTTCAGGGTGAAAAAGCTCAACCATTTGACTCAGATGGTCGTGAAACAGATTTATTTGCTGGGATTACCACGCAATGAAAATGATTTATTCAGCAGCACTAGGAGTCTTAACTGGCATAGCAGCTGTTCTGCTGCATATGTTTTATCCACCATTTGGATTGACGTTATCAATCTTAGGATCAGCCACAACAATCTGGGCGATTGGTCGCCACTTTGGTGCAAGAAAATTTAAGTTAATCGCATCCCTTGCTTGGAGTTTTATCCTATGGCGCGCATCAACATTTGGTGTTGGTAGCGAAATTCTTGTCCAAGGAAATGCTCAAGGTAGCGCGCTTGTATTCGTAGGACTTTTAGCTTTGTTTATTGTTATTGCTCTGCCGGCCTAGTTAGCGCCAACTCCAACTCTGTCCTGAAGCAGAATCAGAAATTTCTAAACCTGCTGCTTCAAGTTTGATTCGCAACTCATCGCTTAATGCCCAATTCTTTGTGGATCGAGCTGCTTCTCGCTCATCCAACATCGACTTCAATTCTTGTGAAAGCTCTCGTACTTCTTCTGGTCGGGAAAGTTCGAGACCTAGTACCTGATCGGCATATAAAAACGCATTAGCTTTTTCGGTATCGCTGAGATTGCGATCTTTTTCAATTGCACGCAAATAAGTAATAACGCGTGGTGTTTCCAAGTCATTTTCAAGAAACCCAAGCACTTCAGCGTCTTCAATTAAGTCCTTTGGCACACCCCAGGTCGCAATTTTGCTGCGCCAACGTTTGATTGTTTCATGTGCAGCTGAAATGGATTGCCATGAGAGATCCATCTGAGACCTGTATCTATTTTCTAGAAAGCATAAACGCAGAGCCAGAGGATCAAAACTTCGAGCGATAACATCATCTAGCAGCACGACATTGCCGGCGCTCTTTGACATTTTTCTACCTTCAAATAAAAGGTGCTCTCCGTGAACCCACAGATCAACGCTTTCATTGCCAGTAATTGCATTTGATTGTGCACGTTCATTTTCATGATGAGGAAAACGTAAATCAATTCCTCCAACATGAACATTTACATGTCCTCGTAAGAATTTAAGGGACATGGCAGAACACTCAATATGCCATCCTGGGAATCCAGGGCCCCACGGCGAATCCCAAATCATCTCTTTTCTATTCCCAGCAGCTTTCCAGAGCGCCCAATCGGCGTGAAACTTTTTTGCTCCATCTTCGACATATTCGTATCTGTTGCCTGGCTTTAAAGAATCTAAACGATTACCACTGATCTGTCCGTAGCCTGGAAAAGATTGAGCATCAAAATAAACACAGTCATCTTCAGCGATATATGCGGAGCCTTTGTCGATGAGCGCGGCAATCATCTCGTGCATCAGGTCGATTGATTCACTTGCACGTGGGTACATAGCAGCCACAATTATGTTTAGATGCGCTAAATCTAGATGGAAGCGTTCTTCATATTTTCGCGCAATCTCAAAAGGATCTATTTTTTCCTTCTTAGATTGCTCGAGCATCTTGTCTTCATGCAAATCATCGGACATATGTCCAACATCTGTAATATTTTGAATCATCTCAACCGTAAGGCCACTCAAACGGATTGTGCGTGAAATCAAGTCACTTAAAAGGAAGGTTCGAAGATTTCCTACGTGTGCATCACGATAAACCGTAGGACCACAGCAATACATTGTTACAACACCGTCATGAGAGGAAATTTCTTTGGGTGCGCGAGAGAAGGTGTCATAAATGGATAAGACCATCAGCAACACTCCTCAGTCATCATTGGCAAACTCTCTTGAAATGTTCGATAGTTGTATTCATGGTGAAAAGTAAAACCGAGTGAAGTATAAAGATTTATCGCGACTGTATTTTTTGAATCCACCTGCAGTACAGCTTTTTTGACTCCTGCATCAGCGGCTGCATTTAAAAGGGAAGTTGTTACTAACTTACTCACGCCCTGACCTCGAAAATCGGGATCTACGAAAACGCGCGAGAGGGCACTCCAGCCACCCGCGTGGGCGGCACGACCCACAGCAATTAATTTTTCATCCGCAAAGACCGAGGCATAAATTGCTGGATATGCCCGCATGAGATCGGCAACACCGTGATCGCTTTGGAGTGATAACCATCTGTCATCGAAGTCAGTTGTTATTGCAACTGTGTACTTTGTAGAGAGTGGCTCTACATTTGCGATATCTGCAACCATTACATGAGCACGAATTCTTTCAGTCCAACCATTATCAGCTAGTTTTGAATCAAGGTCTCGGTATGTCGGCAGTGGAATTGAAAACGTCGGAGTCAGTTTTTTACTTTTGTAGTGCGCGATGACAAATAAAATAGCCTCATCAATATCTGTCTGGGGTTCGCCATAGGGCGCCTTTCCCATGGGCAATACAGAGTTTGCACGCATCGTGAATTTCCCAGAACTTCGCAGCAACCACTTTCCGAATAACTCCTGATGATGCGCGGGCCATGTCTTAGTTAAAACCTCTTCGAGTTCTTGAATTCGCAATGACAGGGGTGCACCATGGCCTGCTGCATGATTTTTTTCTTCAATAATCTTGTAGACCGCAATTTTTTCACGATCAAATTCGATGAGCTCACCATGTCGATTGCGAAGTGAATTTTCGGACTCCAAATATCCAACGAGGTCACGGAATCCACCTTCGGGATCATGAAATCGAATACTGACTCGTGCGCCAATTGGAGCCTTCATAGGTGTAACGATAATCGCCCACGCCAAAGTCGCGAGTTACTGGGGCTTCGCATTACAATCGCGCTATAGAAATGGCTGCAAGGCCGAGCGCTAGAGATTCAGGGAGGCTGTTCTCGTGACTTATGTGATTGCCCAACCATGTATCGATGTGAAGGACAAGTCCTGCATCGAAGAGTGTCCAGTGGACTGCATTTACGAAGGCAATCGCATGCTTTACATCCAGCCTGATGAGTGCGTGGATTGCGGCGCCTGCGAGCCAGTGTGTCCTGTTGAAGCAATCTATTACGAAGATGATGTTCCAGGACCGTGGAAAGACTTCCAAAAAGTTAACAGCGAATTCTTCGTCGAACTAGGTTCACCTGGTGGAGCGGCAAAAGTTGGCCCAACAAATAAAGATCACGCCGACATTGTTTCTGCTCCCGCAAAGAGCGAATAAAGGCACGTGCACTGAAACTTCCTGATTTTCCGTGGGATGCATTAGCGCCCTTTGCAGATCTAGCGCGCAAACACCCAGCAGGAATAATCGATTTATCTCAAGGCACTCCGGTTGATCCAACACCAAAACATATTCAACAATCTTTAACCGATCACTCAAATTCGCCAAGCTATCCCTTAACTGCCGGTACACCGCAATTAAGAGATGCCATTAAGGCGTGGGCAACAAAACGCCTCGGTATAAAAGGTGACTTCGATGTCTTGCCCGTTATTGGTTCCAAAGAATTTGTTGCGTGGTTGCCAACCTTCTTAGGATCAAGAAAAGTTCTTTATCCAAAAGTTGCTTATCCCACCTATAACGTCGGAGCAATAATTGCTGGCGCCGAACCTATTGCTGTTGATCTCGATGCAAAAACCTGGCCAGATTCAGATTTAGCGTGGATTAATTCACCATCTAATCCAACAGGGCGAGTACATACAGAGTCAGAGTTAAGAGCTGCCATCGAATATGCCAAGTCCCATAACTCACCAGTTGTAAGCGATGAGTGCTATCTGGAATTTGGAGATACCGCAGAACCGGTTTCGATTCTGAGTTACACCAATGGGGAGAATTCAAATATTTTGGCTGTTCATTCTCTCTCTAAAAGATCTTCGATGGCCGGCTATCGCGGGGCATTCGTTATTGGCGACTCATTGCTCATCAAGAAAATACTTGAAATCAGAAAACATGCCGGCATGATGGTGCCACTTCCAATTCAGCACGCAATGATTGCTGCGCTGAGTGATGACTCGCATGTACACGAGCAACGCGCTCGCTACAACCAACGCCGCAAAAATTTGATACCAGCTCTTGAATCAATTGGATTTAAGGTCGAGCACTCCGAAGCGGGACTCTATATATGGTGTACGCGCCGTGAAGATTCTTGGAAATCTGTTGACGCACTTGCTCAGCTAGGAATTTTAGTGACGCCCGGAGTATTTTACGGCGCCGATGGATCACAGCACATTCGTATTGCAATGACCGCAACTGATTCTGCAATAGCAGATGCAGCAGCACGAATTACATCTTCGAAAGCAATGTAAATGGCAGTCGCGATTCTCCTAGTTGGCGGGATGGGTACGCGTCTCATGCCGCTCACTCGTGATACTCCGAAGCCGATGCTTCCTATTGCAGGCTTGCCTGTGACAGAGCATCAATTAATGGCGGCGAAGCGAGCAGGTATAACAAAGATTGTTTTGGCTACATCTTATTTATCAGAGATTTTTACACCGTATTTTGGTGATGGCTCAAAGTGGGGGATGGATGTGCGCTATGCCGTGGAGGAAACTCCACTCGGTACCGGTGGTGCAATCAAAAATGCAGCAACAGCACTCGATTTCCCAGCCGGCTCTGAAGAACCCATCGTAATATTTAATGGTGATGTTTTGACGTCACATGATTTAGCCAAGCAAATCCAAGAGCATGTTGCCCATAAGGCCGATGTTACGTTGCACCTGACTCATGCAAGCGATGCAAGAGCCTATGGATGCGTGCCGGTGGATAAAGATGGTCGCGTAACTGCGTTTTTAGAAAAAATGGATAACCCAATTACAAACACCATTAACGCCGGTTCCTATGTATTTCACCCTTCTGTAATTGACACTATTGCGGCAGATACTGTGGTCAGCGTTGAACGAGAAGTCTTTCCGGCTTTAGTTTCTTCTGGCAAAAAAGTTTATGGATACATCGACGATTCTTATTGGCTAGACATCGGTACACCAAAGGCACTACTTGCAGGATCTGTGCACTTAGTTGGAGGAGAATTTAAGGCAGCTGATTCAGCCGTTATCGCAGACTCTGCGCAGTTACGGGATGGAACCAGTGTGGGAGAAACATGCACAATTGGTGAAAATGTTCAGATTAGCGCGAGCATTATTTCGGCCGGTACGCATGTTGGGCAGGGTTCGCAGATACGAAATAGCTTTATTGCCGCTGGCTCACGAATACCAGCAGATTCGAAGATTATTGATAGTTATTATTCAAATGAGTTGATTTCACCCCTGAATCTGTAATTTAGGGCCTTTTATTCCAATTTCACGCTCAATAATTACTCTCACCGACTTGACTTACAGGGATTACAAGCGTGTAATTCACCTTTAGTAGGCCACATCCATGAGGGATGAAGCCATGAATTACAAGGAGAATCGGATTATGCCGATCCGCCCACAAGATTCACAGAAGCAGGCACCTACTTCCTCACCTTCCTCACATACAAATCTCAGCGCCGGCCCAATCATTCAACTCATCTCTGGCGAGAGCGTTGAACTATCGTGGCAAGAACGCGCCCTCTGTGCACAAACAGATCCAGAAGCATTCTTTCCTGAAAAAGGCGGATCAACTCGTGAAGCAAAGCGAGTCTGTCTTTCATGCGATGTTCGTTCTCAATGTTTGGAATATGCATTGGCTCACGATGAACGTTTCGGAATTTGGGGCGGACTTTCAGAACGCGAACGTCGCCGACTAAAGCGCCGTCCTGCTTAATCGCACTCGCGCGATCTCGAGCGAAGTTAGGTCTATGCAATGGCTGTAAAAGCCGCAGAAGATTTAAGACACGTCACCGCCATATTGGTAGTGCATGACGGTGCACCGTGGCTTCCTCAAGTCGTCGCATCCCTTACATCACAAAAACATTCAATAGATCAAATCATTGCTGTTGATACTGGTTCAACAGATTCTTCTGCTGCACTTCTTAAAGGTGCAAAGATTCCAGTTTTAACTCTCGACCGAGAATCCGGTTTTGGAGATGCTATTTGGGCAGCAATTCAAACGCTGCCAGCACCAACTTCTCCAGAAAATGAATGGTTATGGATTTTGCACGATGACTGTGCAATGCATCCGGAAGCGCTCGCTAATTTACTTGCAGCCCTAGCCGAAAAACCACAAGCAATAATGGCTGGACCAAAGTTATTGGGTTGGCATGACAAATCTCATTTACTTGAAGTGGGAGTGAGTATTGCAGCCGATGGTGCACGTTGGACTGGACTAGAACCGCATGAATATGATCAAGGCCAACACGATGGAGTACGAGATGTCCTAGCAGTAAGTACAGCAGGAGCACTTGTTCGCCGAGATGTCTTTGTTGAACTCGGTGGATTCGATCCGAACCTTTCACTCTTTAGAGATGATGTTGATTTTGGTTGGCGCGCCAGAGTTGCAGGCCACTCTGTCATTGTCGTCAGTGATGCAAAGGGTTTTCATGCACAAGCCGCTGCCTCTGAACGCCGAACTGCAGATGTAAAAGAGGCCTTCCTGCATAGACCGTTGCTGCTTGATCGTCGCAATGCTGCATATGTTTTGCTCGTTAACTCATCCCTGTGGATGTTGCCATGGATTGTTTTGCAATTACTTGGGTCGGCAACTGCACGTGCAATTGGATTCTTACTCGCCAAACTTCCAGGTTACGCAAGCGATGAGCTTTTAGCGCTCGCAACCCTAGTTATTCATCCCCGAGAAATTGCGAGTGCACGTAAATTTAGAAAATCCCACAGATTGCTATCTGCACGTGCAGTAAAAGAGTTTATTCCACACCGTCGACATCAATTGCGAACAGCGACCGAGAGATTAATCGATTCCATTCGAAACAAATTGTTACCTTCGGTTTCTGAAACTACTACAGTACTTGAACCACTCAATGAAGATGAAGATTTATTGACACCTGCGACCACTGGCCGATGGTGGACAATTTTAAAGCAACCTAAAGCTCTGGCAGGTCTTGTCATTTTAATTTTAATTGCAATATGGTCGCGACAACGTTATGGATCTCTCGTTGGTGGTGCGCTTCCGCAAACTCCTGAAGGCGCACGAGATCTTTGGCGAATGTACTTTGATTCGTGGCATCAGATTGGAATGGGTACCAATCAAGGCTCTCCAGCATGGATTGCAGTAATCGCACTTGGTTCATCGATTTTATTTGGCAAAGCAGATCTATTTATAACATTACTGTTCTTCTTCGCTCCACTTATTTTTATGCTTGCAAGTTACAGACTCTTCTCAAAACTAACTTCTCATAATTGGCTGCGAGTAGTAGCGAGTTTTCTCTATGCAATATCTCCGGTTGCTGTCGCGAGCATAAATTCAGGACGCATAGGCACCATTGTCACATTGATTCTCTTGCCCTACATCGGATTACTCATTCGTGACTGGCTAATAATTGAAAACATCACGTGGCGCAAGGTTTTTATCATCTCCCTTGTTCTATCGCTCTCATACGTCTTTTCCATGCAAGTGTTTTTCTACTTGCTTATAGCCACAACAGTTGTTTCAATCATGGATTATTTGCGGTACGGAAATATCAGCTTTTTTCATCAACGTTTAGCTCGTCGCGCAACACTTGTTTTTGCTCCACTACTGGCAAGCATTCCGTGGTCATTCTCAGTTCTATTCGAACCAAAGAGAATCTTTCTCGAACCAGGTTTAGCGATTGCAGGGGGAGGTCCGAACTTTGCATTGCTCTCAAATCCTGGCGGATCTGGCGCCTTGCCATGGTGGTCAATCAGCCCTGTTTCCTTAGTTCTGCTCGTTGCACTTTTTTCATCGACAAGAGCCAGAGTAATTTCTTATTTTGGATGCGGCGCACTTGGTGCGGCAGTCATCATCGGATCACTCTCATTTTCCGGCCACGGTAATTCTTCGCCTGTTCAAACGTGGACGGGTTCATTTATTGCAATTGCAACCATATGCGCAATAGCAGCCGGCATCTTGATTTTGGATAACTTGCGAGAAGTTCTTGTAGTGACAAATTTTCACTATCGCCACATCCTTGCAGGATTGCTAGTTGTTGTGACCACTTTGTATTCGCTCTCAACTATTTCGTGGATTGTTACGGCGGGAGCAGATTCTCCAACTAGAGCAACGGATTCAAAGATCTTGCCCGCGTTTCTCGGCGTTGAAGATGGAGTAAAAACTATCGTTCTTAGACAGGTCAAGAGTAATGGCGTTAACTCCTTACAATATTTCATTGCTCGAGGACACGATGTTTTACTAGGCGAACCAGATATAACTCCGAATGAATCGCCAGAAATTGCCAATGCTGTTAAGGAAATCGCAGACGGTACTGGAATCACAGCTTCACGTGTCCTTGGTAGATACGGTATTCAATATGTATTTGCCAAGGGTCCTACTAATAATGAAGTTGTGCGCACCATCGACGGTCTCGGGGGTTTTGTGAGATCTTCTGCAACAAATGCTGGAATTGTTTGGAAAGTAAATAATGCCTATGCACGAATAAATTTCATTGATTCAAACGGAAAGATCTCCGAAATAGCTTCGACTTCAGTTGGCACCAGGACCCAGGTTTATTCAGCCGGCACAATCTTGCTCACGGATTCCTATAGTAATTCTTGGAAGATTTTCCAGAATGGAACCACGCTAGAGCGCACAAAAGATGTGAATGGATTTGCACAATTTACAGTCAACGAACCGGGAGAAATCTCTCTGCTTCATGATGGAACTGCTCGTCGCGGTTTGCTATCGCTGCAATTTATATTTCTAGTGACTTTAATCGTTCTTGCCGCCCCAGCGGGACGTAAGCGCCGTGAAATGTCAGAAAGTGAGCTGACATGAAAGCACGTAGATTTCTGATCGTTGCACTCGTTCTTGCGCTATTGATAACCGCATCAAACTCATTGAACAGCTCGATTTCTCGAGAAAAGTTCTCCTTAAGTTATCCATCAGTGCTATGTCCGGCAACTTTAAGTGGTTTAACTTCGCAGGTGTCATTGGGTTCACGCAATACAAAAATTAAACGCGTGGGTTCGTCCTCTTCAAAATTTGTTAACTCCAGAGCACTTCGCATTCCCATACCTGGTGATCCGATACTTGTAGATGCACAAGGAATTACACCGATTATTTGGCAGAGTCGCACCGGTTCTTGGGCTGGAGGCACAATTTGCACAGATCCAGCAACAAGCCAGTGGTTTGTTGGTGGTTCAGCCGATATCACTTCGCGTGGAAAACTAATTCTAGTAAATAGCGGGCTCAGTGAAGCTGTTGCTGATGTTTTTATCTGGAGCGATAAGTCTCCTGCAACATCAAAACCTCTCAGCATTAAAGCTAATTCATTCCAAACTCTTGGACTAGATTCTCTTGCACCAGGTGATGCTTCCATTGTGATCAGAGTTGTTTCTCAATCTGGTCGCCTCAATGCATTTGTTGTTGATGAAAGAGGAAAAGGTCTTCGTACGTTAGGTGGCGATTTAGTAAGCCCAAGTGTTTTGCCATCCAAAGAAATTTACATTCCAGCAATTCCACTTCAGCCAAGAGTTAACAATGCACCTGCGCAACAACTTCGACTACTAGTACCTGGTGAAACTGATGCGATTATTAGTGTTGAAGTTATTTCAGGGGATGGTCGATTTATTCCTATTGGCTTTGACGGCATCACTATTAAAGAAGGACAAGTGACTAACCTTTCTCTCTCGCCTTCTGTAACTTCCTCTGTGTACGGACTTCGAATTGTTTCTGACGAACCGATTGTGGCAGGAGTCTTTTCAAATGTTGGAAGAGATTTTGTATGGAGCTCATCCGTTCCGGCTTTGGCGCCATTTACGATTGCAATGACTGGGATGTCCCCACTGCTCGTTTTTGTGGGCGATAGCATCAATGTTGAAATGGAACTCACTGTTGCCGGTGGAAAGAGAGTCAATAAAACTATCCAAGGAAGCGATATTGCGTTCTGGCGAGTTCCAAATAATGCTCGAAATCTAAACTTCCTTCGAGTCAGCGCTAATACATACGCCTCTGCACTTCAAAAATCTGTCAATGGCTTTGGTTCCATCCCACTAGTTGCAGGAAGCGTCCTGACTAAATCAGCAATCCCATCTGCAAACATTCGCGTTTTGAATCCTTGATAATCCCAGATTTTTAGTAGGCACCCCACTAATCTTGTATACATGAGTTCACATTCACGTTACGGGCGCGCATGTTCGCGTACCAGTTGTCGACTCACAGCAACTATGACGTTGACCTACAACTATGCAGATTCAACTGCAGTACTTGGTCCGCTTGCAACATTTTCTGAACCTCATGCATATGATTTATGTGAAAAGCATGGTGAACGACTTACTGTTCCAAATGGTTGGAATGTAATAAAAGCTTCTAATAATTCACATGACAATGGTCCGACACCAGATGATCTGATGGCAATCGCTGATGCTGTTCGCGAAGCCGGTACGAAGGAAGTAAGTAGCCAAGCTCCGCTGAATACTGCGAGTGCCACAACATCTCTAGGTCGCCGAGGACATTTGCGCGCAGTTCCGTCCTAGACTCTATTCCATGGGTTCGACCAAAGCTTCTAGTATTTTTAAAGCTTATGACATACGCGGTTTAGTTGGATCTGAGTTAACACCAGATTTTACTTTTGCAACGGGCGCCGCCTTTGCTCGTTTCATTATGCAAGAACGCGAACCAGGAACAATTGTTATTGGCCAAGATATGCGTCCATCGTCACCACAATTAGCGGATGCTTTTTCTGCAGGTGTGACATCTCTCGGATTAGATGTTATTCGCATGGGCTTGGCATCAACTGACATGTTGTATTTCGCTGCTGGAAAACTAAATATGCCAGGGGCGATGTTCACAGCTAGCCATAACCCAGCGCAATACAACGGAATAAAGCTATGTCTGAGCGGTGCAAGACCAATCGGTAAAGAGTCTGGGCTGTTGACGATTGAAAATTTTGTTCAATCAGGTTCTCCCGTTGCAATCGCAAATGTGGGCAAAGAGAGTGAGCGCAATATGCTCGCTGACTACGTTAAACATCTTCATACTCTTGTCGATGTATCAGGGATTAGAAAATTAAAAATAGTAATTGATGCTGGAAATGGAATGGCCGGATATACCGCACCTGCCATTTTTGATGGATTAAATGTCGAAGTAATTCCAATGTTTTTTGAGCTCGATGGATCCTTTCCGAACCACGAAGCAAACCCGATAGACCCTAAGAACCTCAAAGATCTACAAAAAGCAGTTAAAAAACATGGCGCTGACATCGGTTTAGCATTCGATGGAGATGCCGATCGTTGCTTTTTAGTTGATGAAAAGGGAGAGATCGTAAATCCTTCTGACCTGACAGCCCTTATTGCAGATCGTGAATTGAAGAAAAATCCTGGATCTTCAATTATCTATAACCTTATTTCTTCTCGTGCGGTAGCAGAAGTAATAGAAGAAAATGGTGGGATCGCTCTTCGATCTCGCGTTGGCCATTCATATATAAAGGCGTTAATGGCTCAGAGTGGAGCTATTTTTGGTGGCGAACACTCCGGACATTTTTACTTTAAAGATTTCTGGAAAGCAGATTCAGGAGCGCTAGCGGCGCTACATGCAATTGCTGCACTGGGAACTTCGAAAGGCTCATTGTCAAAGTTACTGAAGCCTTATCAACGCTATTTTTCTAGCGGTGAAATCAACTCACAAGTTAAAGATGCTGAAAAAGCATTGAGCGCCATCGAGGAAAAGTACGCCGGCCTTGAATCTGTCACCATTGATCATTTGGATGGCTTGACCGTTAATGGCGATACGTGGTGGTTTAACCTTCGTCCCTCCAACACCGAACCGCTGCTTCGCTTGAACGTTGAAGCCAAGAGCCTTGCCCGCATGGAGAAAATAACCGATGAGGTGCTCGCCACATTTCGAAAATGAGAGTCTGAGTTCTCACTTTTTAGGCAATAGCAGTAATCTATGCACCTAGCCGCCTAACACTGTAGAGCCCTACCCCTTAGGTCACGTCTAACACAGTTAAGTACTTAACCTAAAAGGAGAACGTTCGTGAATTCACCAGTGACTGCAACAATTCCAAAGCACGACATTGCAGATGCATCACTTGCTGCAGAAGGCCGCAAGCGCATTGAATGGGCTGAGCGCAACATGCCAGTACTCGCACAGATTCGTGCACGATTTGAAAAATCACAACCATTTACAGGTGTTCGCATTGCAGCGTGCATGCACGTAACAACGGAGACAGCTAACTTGATGCGCGTTCTAAAAGCGGGCGGTGCAGAAATTGCTCTATGTGCATCAAATCCTCTCTCAACTCAGGATGACACAGCAGCAGCACTTGTTCACGAATACGGAATCAGTGTTTTTGCTCGCAATGCAGTTGATCGCGATGGCTATTACTCACACATCAACGCAGCACTTGATATCGAACCACACCAAGTATTTGATGATGGTTGCGACCTTGTAAATACATTGCACACAACACGTAAAGAACTTATCGGAAACATTGCCGGCGGTTGCGAAGAGACCACAACAGGTGTTATTCGTCTAAATCAAATGGCTAAAGATGGAGCCCTTCAATTCCCAATGATTGCTGTCAATGACACTGACACAAAGCACATGTTTGATAATCGTTACGGAACAGGACAATCAACTCTTGACGCCGTATTCCGCGCTACAAACTTCTTGCTTGCTGGACGAATTGTCGTAGTAGCTGGCTTTGGATATTGCGGAAAAGGTGTTGCAGAACGCGCCAAGGGTATGGGCGCGGATGTAATCATTACTGAAATTGATCCAACGAAGGCACTTGATGCAATGATGCAAGGCTTCCGCGTTATGCCAATGGCAGATGCTGCAAAAGTTGGCGATGTTTTCATTACAGTTACAGGAAACCGCGATGTATTACGTGACGAACACTTCGCACTTATGAAAGATGGCGTAATCATGGCTAACTCCGGTCACTTTGATATCGAAATCGATGTGGCTTGGCTCGAGCAAAATGCAAAGAAGAAGAATGCAAAGATGCGTCACCAAACAGATGAATATGTTCTCTCTGATGGCCGTCGTTTGCTTCTCATTGCAGAAGGTCGCCTCGTAAATCTTGGTGCAGCAGAAGGTCACCCTGCATCAGTTATGGATATGTCGTTCTCAGATCAAGCACTTACTGCTGAATACTTGGTAAAGGAAGCTAAGAATTTAAAGCCAGGTGTGCACACAGTGCCTACATATATTGATAAGGAAGTTGCAAGCCTTAAACTTCAAAGCATGGGTGGAAAGATTGACGTTCTTACTCCTGCACAAGATATGTACTTAAACTCTTGGGAGCACGGCAGCTAATCCAAATCCATTAGTTACACACAGTCTCGCTTTTTAAGCGGGACTGTGGTGGCTTAATTGCGATTATTCCGGGGTGTTTAATTCTCACTCCTTAACAGAAATTCTCTTCCCATTGCGTTGCTTTGGGTGCCGTGCGTTGGGTCCAAATATCTGTTCTACATGCAGCATTCTCTGGAACCCACGTTTGTATCGAAGCACCTTTGAATCACTACAGGTTTATTCTGCTGTTCTGTATTCACCGATTGCAAAGCGCATAATTCTTTCGGCAAAAGAGAATGGAATAAAAGCAGCTGATGATTTGATTATCGATGCGCTCTCACATTCACTTCATTTGTTATTGCGCGATTTTGAAATGGGCATTCTTGTGCCGACGCCATCTAGAAAAAGCTCAAATCGCAAACGGGGTAGAGATTTTCTCTCCGAGATAACTCATGCACTTGCCCGAAACGAGTCACTGGAATGTGCGGACTTGCTGATTCACACAAGGAGAGTCAAAGACCAATCCGAACTCAATGCCCATCAAAGAAGTGTAAATATTTTTCAAGCACTGACGATTGATAGGAATAAATTGCCCGCACTAGGAGTTGGTAATGATGTGATCCTTGTCGATGACTTGATCACAACTGGTGCAACACTTCTTGAAGCCCGCCGGGCCTTAGAAGTACGCGGGATAAGGGTGATTGCGGCAATTACTGCCTGCCTCTCACCACCGCTAAGATAGCCCAGTTACTGAGACCGACGGTTATAAACCTTTGAAAGGGTGATTTGATGCCAGCCATTTTTGATCGCATTATGCGTGCTGGCGAAGGTCGAATCCTTAAAGAGTTAAGCAAGGTCGTTGTTCAAGTCAATGCACAAGAATCTCGCATGGTTGCGATGAGCGATGATGAATTGCGCGAACAGACACAGATTTTCAAAAATCGATTCGCACAAGGCGAGACTCTGGATCAATTACTCCCAGAAGCATTTGCAGTTGTTCGCGAAGCCGCAAAACGAACACTCGGACAACGCCACTACGACGTTCAATTAATGGGTGGAGCTGCACTGCATCGCGGCAACATCGCAGAAATGCGAACCGGTGAAGGTAAAACTCTTGTCGCAACACTTCCGTCTTACCTCAATGCACTCGCTGGTCGTGGAGTTCACGTCGTCACCGTTAATGATTATTTAGCAGAACGCGATAGTGAATGGATGGGACGTGTTCATCGTTTCCTCGGTTTAAATGTTGGAGTAATTCTTGCAAACATGACTCCCGTAGAACGTCGCGAAGCGTATGGCGCAGACATTACTTACGGCACAAACAATGAGTTTGGTTTTGATTATTTACGCGACAACATGGCGTGGAATCTTGATGATTGCGTACACCGAGATTATTTCTTTGCAGTAGTCGATGAAGTTGACTCTATTTTGATCGATGAAGCTCGTACACCTTTGATTATTAGCGGACCTGCTGACAAAGCAACTAAGTGGTATCTCGAATTTAGCCAACTAGTCCAAAAATTAGATCGTGGCCGTCATTACGAAGTTGATGAGAAAAAGCGCACAGCTGGAATCCTTGAAGAGGGCGTCACTCGCGTAGAAGAGTTACTAAAGATTGAGAATCTCTACGAGGCTGCCAATACGCCCATGATTGGTTATCTAAACAATGCGATTCGCGCTAAAGAGCTTTACAAGCGCGATAAAGATTATGTTGTGATGAATGGCGAATTATTAATTGTTGATGAACACACAGGCCGCATCCTCGCAGGACGTCGCTACAGCGAAGGTATGCACCAAGCGCTAGAAGCGAAAGAGCGCATTGAGATCAAGGATGAAAACCAGACGTTGGCAACAATTACACTTCAAAATTACTTCCGTTTGTACGAAAAGCTCTCAGGTATGACCGGAACAGCGATGACAGAAGCCTCTGAATTCCATCAGATTTATAAACTTGGTGTTGTTCCAATTCCTACAAACCGTTCAATGGTTCGTATTGATCAAGCAGATTTAGTCTATAAATCAGAGGCTGGAAAGTTCGCAGCAGTAACTAAGGACATCGTCGAGCGTCATCGCAAGGGACAACCAGTTTTGGTTGGAACTGTCAGCGTTGAAAAATCTGAAGAGCTATCTTCCTTGCTCAAAAAGAGCGGCGTTCCTCATGAAGTTCTCAATGCAAAACATCACGAACGTGAAGCTTCAATTATTGCGCGAGCAGGTGTTGTCGGCGCCGTAACAGTTGCAACAAACATGGCTGGTCGCGGTACTGACATCATGCTCGGTGGTAATCCAGAATTTATGGCTGACTTTGAATTACAACGCAAAGGTCTATCTCCGGTTGATAATCCAAAAGAGTACGAAGCAGCGTGGCCAGAGGAAATTGCTAAACAAAAAGCTGCAGTTGCAAAGGGTCATGACGAAGTCAGCGCACTCGGTGGTCTCTATGTTCTCGGAACAGAGCGTCACGAATCACGACGAATTGATAATCAGTTGCGTGGTCGTTCCGGACGTCAAGGCGATCCTGGTGAATCTCGCTTCTATCTTTCACTGCAAGACGAACTCATGCGCAGATTTAACTCTGGTTTAGTAGAACGCTTCCTATCTGCGGCTGGAATTCCTGATGATGAACCAATCGAATCAAAGATGGTTTCAAATGCAATTCGTTCGGCTCAAACGCAAGTAGAAGCACAAAACTTCGAAATCCGTAAGAACGTTTTGAAATATGACGATGTAATGAATCGCCAACGCGAAGTTATATACAGCGAGCGTCGTCTAGTTCTAGAAGGTAAAGACATCACCGATCAAGTTGCTGAATTCATGAGCGAAACTGCTGGCGCCTACGTAGATGCTGCGACTGCAGAAGGATTCGCTGAAGATTGGGATCTTGAAAAACTATGGGCCGCGCTAAAGGTGATTTATCCAATTTCATTTACGATTCAAGAGCTTGAAACAGAAGTTGGATCCCGCACAGGGTTAGATACAGATTTCTTGAAATCGCGCATCCTTGAGGATTTATCCGCCGCATACCAAAAGCGTGAAGCAAGTCTAGGCAGCGAAGTTATGCGCGAACTTGAACGCAAAGTCTTGCTCTCAGTTCTCGATCGCAAATGGCGTGAACACCTGTACGAGATGGATTATTTACAAGAGGGCATTGGTCTTCGTGCAATGGCTCAACGTGATCCACTCGTTGAATACCAACGTGAAGGTTTTGATTTATTCGCAGCAATGATGGATGCCATTAAAGAAGAAATTGCCACTTATTTGTTTAACATCGAAGTTCAGATTGAAGGCGGCAACAAGGTTGCGGCTAAAGGCCTAGAACAACCAGAAGAACCAGTTGCTTCACTCAAGTACACCGCTGCTGATGAAGATGGTGTTACTCGTTCAACAGATGTATCCAGAAATGGACCTTGTCCATGTGGTTCAGGAAAGAAATTTAAACGTTGCCACGGTGCTGCTTAATTCTTTAAAGTAAGTTCAGCGCTGTACATAACCATCGATTATCTACGCCTTCGAATCGAACTGAGAGTGCTCGTAACCTTTTTCCATAACGAATAGTTACGACTGATTCACAAATACCATCAAGCGGTTCACTCTGGTGAATTGTTCGCAATCTTCCAACTTCTTTCATAGTCCCTGCACGAGCCTGAAGCTCTGTAAAAATACTTCGGTGACACATGCGAGTTAATTGAGAAGGAGAGCGGCGTCCAGCCCAGATTTCTAAAACACTCACAACGAATCTCATAGTCCATTCATGTAACTCTGGCAGGTCACTTGCTGAAGTTGGCTGAGGTGAAAAATCTGGATCGTATTCATCATCAAATGAAGATGGAATTAAATATAAGCGAGCCTTTTGTTTTTCATGTTCTTCTACGATCGGGCGAAACATCTCCAACATAGGATGTTGCCAATCTTCCGCTTCACAGCTGGAAATTTCTGCGTATATAACGGGTTTAACTAATGAAATGCTCTTATAAGTTGTCATGAGATGAGATTGGCTTTGAATGCAACCTCTCAAAACATGCAAAGAGATGAGCTCTATCTCATCCAAAAGTATGGATGTGCATCGTTGGATTTAAAATGATTTATTTAGCGTTGAGTACCGCTCTATGGCCACTCAACGTAAATCATCGAACACCCGTTTAATTCTTGCGATAGCTCTTATCGTTGCATCCTTAATAAGCGCATTCATTTTTTCTTCTCTTGCCAATCAGAAAACGAGCATGATTGTGTCGACAACTTTCTTGTTACCTGGGCACCAAATCACCGAAAATGACCTCACAACAATTCAAGTTTTACTGGGAGATGTATCGGAGAACTATGTCAGTCAGGCGTCGCAAGCTGTTGGTACTTTCACGAAAGTTCGTATAGAGGCCCACGAACTCATTGCGAAGAGCGCAATTGCTATCCAATCTGAATCTCTATCACTGAGTGCGGTTCCGATAAGTATTCGCGCCGCCGATGCACCTGATGGTATTTCTCCTGGATCAACAGTTGATGTTTATTGGGTACAAGCGGACACAAATGCGCAGGTTCAGTTGATACCAGAGCTTGTAATTTCTAGTGCTCATGTGGTGGCAATAACTAGGAGTGGCTCAAATTTTGGAAGCGAAATTGGTCTGACAGTTGCCGTTCGTTCTGATGAAGTTTTGTTACTTCTAGGTGCAACATCGCAAGGTCGAGTTGTGCTTGTGAGTTCACATGGCTGATATTGCACTTCCAGTAATCATCACTGCTATATCCAACTCTGAGCAAGAGAGTTTTATAGCCGGAAGCCTCTTCACTCAAGGGTGGAGTGTTATTCATAGAGCAGTAGATTTTGAGTCACTAGTTGAATTCACGACAAATAATCCAGAACAAGCAAGCACAGCCTTACTTTTGTACTCACCGGATCTCAATGGATTTGATTCACTTATATTTGAATCTCTCACATTAAGTTTTCGTCAATTAATTGGGTTCGCTACAGCAAATACGATACGAAGCGATGACGATGGTCTGCATGAGATTCCAGGCACTGCAACTCAATTAGCAACCTTTATTCGTGGGTATGTGCGATCTCCACTGATAAGAAAATATGCAGCGCCTGCTCCCGTTAAAAAAGGTGCTCATGTAATTGCTATTTCATCTGCTGGCTCGTGCACGGGTGCAAGCATGATTTCCCTTAACCTGGCATACGAACTAAGCCTTAAAGATAAGAGAGTTCTACTCATCGATGCAAACTTAACTGAACCAAATATCGCGATTTATCTTGACCAGAGGAATTTGGTTGATGAGCAACTTTGGCGTCTCTCATCACCATGTCTGTATGTAAAAGAGCTCACGCGAGATCGCATGATTGAATTTGAAGAATTTATTGAAAAAGCCAAAAGTGAATTCGATTTCGTGATTATCGATGTTGGAAGTATTCAGGATTTATCGTCACAACTCTCTGATCGACGAGCAGATTCAATAGTCATCACATGGGCTAGCGACCATGCTGATGATTTATGGATTATTGCCAGGGCAGATCACATCGGCCAGATGCGCTTTAAGAGAGTGACATCAATTCTTAACAGAACCTCGATTACATCATCAATCACACTCGTGTTGAACATGCGATCACCAGGACGAAAGGGTCTAGAGGAAGAAAAAGTCTTTCTTGCTACCGCTTCTACTCATAAGGCGAGCAGTCTCTATGTTCTCCCTGCTGATATCCGCAACACAGAGACATCGGCGCAGTCCAGAGCCACTCTTGCAGAGGTAAACGAGCGAGGGGTTCTACGAAAAGCGTTGGCTGCAATCGCAAGTGAAATGATTTCCTAAACTCTTATACCCTTAGCCAATGCGTGCGTATCTAGCTTTGAGCATCGAAGAAGTTAGAGATTTCTATGCCAAAAAATCCTTTAATCCTGAGATTGTGTACGCGCCAACTATCAAATTCATTACCGAAAATCCAGAGTTGGATGAAGAAGAAGCCGAGTATGAAATTTCGATGATTGCTGCTCGCAATTCAGGTGGTTATGTCATCGCACTTGAAATCCCAGAGAAACAAATTACCCAACACTTTGAAGAAAGCGTCGAACTCAATAGCAATCTTGTGTGGGAAAACGTTGAGGCACTCTTTGTGTATGACTCAAGCGATGACGAGCTGACGTGGTATGCCACGCAGGAGATCAGTGATTTTCTAAGTACCGCAGGAGCCAAGTAATGGCACGCTTAGAAGATCTTGTACGCGCTAGAACAGTCCTGTCCGCTCAGCACATGCATCGAATTCAAGAGCTCATTGCAGACTGGCAATTACTCGCTGACTTATCTTTTGCAGATTTAGTTCTCTGGGTTCCGTTGAGAAAAGATTTGAAGAGCTGGCCAAGTGGTTATGTTGCAGTTTCGCACATTCGACCAACAACTGCTGCCACGATCTTTGCTCATGACATAGTTGGTGATGAAATTGAGTGGGGAGAAAAACCACTCATTGATAAAGCCCTCTCAAACGGAGAGATCATTCGTGATTCAGAGCCAGAGTTAGTTGGCGAAGTCATGATTAAAGTAGAAACTATTCCTGTCACCTTTGGCACAGAAGTTATTGCGGTGATTTCCAGACATCGAAGTGCAGAGTCGATGGTTAGCCCTAGTCGCCTCGAACTCAATTATCGCGAAATTGCACACAAGTTTTATGCAATGGTCTGTGAAGGAACATTTCCATACCCAGGTGCTCATGCTTATCTTGACCCTGCGCCACGTGTGGGTGACGGATTAATTAGATTAGATGTCAATGGAATTACATCGTATGCAAGTCCGAATGCACGTTCTGCCTACAACAGACTTGGTTGGGATAACGATCTCGAAGGATTTAATCTCGGAGAGATCAGCGAGAAAATAAATAAGAACCATCTCAATGCAGATGATCAAGGTTTGCGTAGCCGATTAAATGGTAAAAGTTTGCAACGAACTGAATGCGAAAATGAGGGTGGAACGATTGATTTGATTGTTCTTCCACTCTTAGCAAAGGGAGATCGCATCGGTGCGATTGTCTTAATTCAGAACGTCACAGAATTACGCCGCCGCGAACGCGTAATTGTTACCAAAGATGTGACGATTAAAGAAATTCATCACCGCGTCAAGAACAATCTACAGACTGTTTCGGCACTATTGCGATTGCAAGCACGTCGAATTGAGGATCCAAATGCAACCGCAGCACTCGATGAAGCAGTACGCAGAATTGCATCCATTGCTTTGGTCCATGAAACGCTTTCGACGAGCTCAGAAGCTAGCGTCGCATTTGATCAAGTCTTGGACTCACTGATTACACACGCTCTAGATTTGAGTCCGCGGATGAGTGACCTAAAAATTACGCGGGCAGGAGAGATTTCATCTCTAGATCCGCGAATTGCAACCCCACTTGCTCTGGTAGTTACAGAGTTAATTCATAATGCACTCGAGCATGGTCTGGCCAAACAAGGTTCTGGAATACAAATTAGTATCGAACGCTCTAGCGCCCAGTGCGTCATTGAAATTTCAGATGATGGAGTGGGCTTACCTAGCGATTTTGACATGAGTACATCATCTAATTTAGGTCTTCAGATTGTACGAACGCTGACTGAAAATGAGTTACGCGGATCTATAGAATTGAAATCAACTAAAGAGGGAACGACTGCAAGACTAACTTTTCCTCTTTAAACAGGATTATGTAATTGACTCTGCTCTTGCATGCGCGCGCGATTACGAGCTGCACGACGTTTCAATGCTCGACGTTCATCTTCTGATAAACCGCCCCAGACACCTGCATCTTGTCCGCTCTCAAGCGCCCACGCCAAGCAAGGTTCTTTGACTATGCAGCGATTACAAACCTTTTTTGCTTCTTCGATCTGGGTAATTGCTGGGCCTGTATTTCCAACCGGAAAGAAGAGTTCTGGATCTTCATCACGACAAGCTGATTGATGACGCCAATCCATGACTCAGCCGCCCTTTCACAAGAAAAATTTCCGAAAACTATGAAAATACGAAGCACGAGTGCTTTCGCAACGAGTTAATTCTCTCGCGTAATCATTCGTTAAACAAGGATGTACGAGAAAAGATTTCTGTGAATTGCGTGATTTATGTCGCGATATCTCTGAATTAATTGCAAATGAGTGCCCCCGGCAGGAATCGAACCTGCGCACCAGCCTCCGGAGGGCTGTGCTCTATCCCCTGAGCTACGGGGGCGCATGTGCAAGGTTATCAGCGCGTGCATGAACGCATGGCAGATGAGAGAATTTAGATATGAGCGCACACACTGCATATTTTGCCACTGGATGTTTTTGGGGAGCCGAAAGACGTTTTTGGAAATTAGATGGAGTTGTTCAAACGAGCGTTGGTTATATGGGTGGAACGATTGCACATCCTTCTTATGAATTAGTGTGCACTGGATCTACTGGGCATACAGAAACAGTCCAGGTCATCTTCGATCCGAGCAAGATTTCGTATTCACGATTGCTCAAAGAGTTTTGGGAAATGCACGATCCGACGACAATGGATCGACAAGGCAATGACATCGGCTCGCAATACAGAAGTGCGATATTTACAACCAGTAGCGAGCAAGAAGAAGAAGTTCAAAAATCTATGGCAATTTATCAAGCAGAACTCGATGCCAATGCAATTGGCAAAATAGTTACTCAGGTATTGCCTGCTGATAAGCACACGTATTTTGAAGCCGAGTCTTATCACCAGCGTTATCTTGAGAAGAATCCGAATGGCTATGACTGCCACTCAGATACTGGCGTCCAATTTCCGCTCGCGATGGTCACTCAATGAGTAAGAAAATTCAGATAGATGAAGCAGCACTCAAAGCACAACTAGATCCGCTCTCTTACGACGTTCTGCGACATGGTGCAACAGAGCGACCATTTACCGGCGAATACACAGACACTGAAACAATCGGTATTTATAAGTGCAAAGCATGCCACTCTGAATTGTTTAGAAGTGAAACTAAGTTTCATTCCGGATGTGGATGGCCAAGTTTTTATGCTCCGACAGAAAATGATGCCGTGACTCTTATTGAAGATCGCTCCCTTGGACTTCGTGTCAGAACTGAAGTCCGATGCGCAGCTTGTGATTCGCATCTTGGGCATGTTTTTGAAGGCGAAGGTTTTGACACACCAACTGATCAACGCTGGTGCATTAATTCAGTTTCACTCATTCTTGAAGCTCAGTAACTCACCCAATACAGTTCACATATGAAATATGACGTAATAGTCATGGGTGCAGGTCACAATGGTTTAGTTGCGGCTGCATATCTGGCAAAAGCAGGTAAGAGTGTTTTGATGCTCGAAGCTGCTGATGAAATTGGTGGAGCAACAGCAAGCGTTCGAGCATTTAAGGAATATGACGCACTGCTTTCACGGTACTCATATTTGATTGCACTCCTGCCGGATCAAATTGTGAAAGATTTAGAATTGAAATTCGAAACAATTTCCCGAGAAGTATCATCTTTCACGCCCTATAAAAAAAATCAAAAAGACTTCGGGTTACATATTTCTAGAGTATGGGACAAGCAAACAGAAGAGTCATTCATCGAGTTAACAGGTTCTAAAGATGAAGGACAAGCATGGCAAGAGTTTTATTCAGATGTAGAAGAGTTTGCACAAAAGATGGCGCCAACTTTTCTCCAACCATTGCGCACCCGAGAAGAAATGAAAGCCCTCATTGCCCAAGATTCGACATGGGACTTTTTGGTAGAAAAACCTATGGCAGAGGTTATCCAGTCAAAGTTTAAAGATGATCTCGTACGAGGAGTCGTACTTACGGATGCGCTAATTGGCACCTTTGTTTCTGCTGATTCGATTCAATCAAATATTTGTTTTCTTTATCACTTGATTGGCAATGGCACAGGGGAGTGGAAAGTTCCTCGAGGCGGAATGGTTGCTTTTGTAAATGAATTACAACGCGTAGTTCGTTCACTCGGAGTTGAGATCAAAACCAGTTCTGAAGTCACCCATATTTCAAGTACTTCAGATGGCGTGAGTGTGCGAACTTCTTCAGGTCAGAGTTATGAAGCAGAGTATTTACTGAGTAACGCTGCACCTGCGCACCTTGATCGAATCTTGGGCAAGAAAACTGAGGATTCGCTGCCTGGTTCGCAGTTAAAAATTAATATGTTGCTTAAGGCTCTGCCTCGATTGAAATCTGGCGCCGATCCAAAGAAAGCATTCTCAGGAACCTTTCATATCAATGAGAGCTATACAGAGCTAGAAGATGCGTACACCACTGCTAAAAGTGGTCATATTCCTGGGCACGCACCATCTGAGATGTATTGCCACACACTTACCGACCCAAGTATTTTGAGCGATGAATTAGCAAACAAAGGGTTTCACACACTCACTCTCTTCGGATTACATACACCTGCAGAGTTGTTTGAGAAAGATAATGCTGAAGCAAAAAGGGTTGCTCAGAAGCGTTGTTTAGATGCGCTAAACACTTATTTGCTAGATCCAATCGAAAGTGTTCTTGCAGTAAATAGTGATGGATCGTTGTGCATCGAAGTGAAGAGCCCGCTAGACCTAGAAAAAGATGTTCGCTTACCTGGTGGCAATATTTTTCATCGCGATTTAACTTTTCCCTTTAAAGAAGAGGGCGACTCCAGAATTTGGGGTGTCGAAACAGATGACCCACGGATTTTCATCTGCGGAGCTGGTGCCCAGCGCGGAGGCGGAGTCAGTGGAATACCTGGACATAATGCAGCAATGGCACTTCTTGCAAAGGGTTAGGCTTGCCTCATGAGCGAACCGAAGTTAAGTCCAGAGTCAATCGCAATCTCTGCTGGTCGCCCACCGGTAACAAAAGATGGCTCGCTTAATCCAGATATTTCTTTAAGTTCCACGTATCACGCCGGTGGAACGATGGGTTATGGACGTTCAGGAAATGAAACGTGGAGCGCACTTGAAAGTGCAATCAGTGAACTCGAAGGCGGACAGACACTTGTATTTGCTTCCGGTAACGCTGCCATCAGTGCTGTCTTTCATCTTCTTCCAATTGGCGCACCAGTAGTTGCATCTGATCAGGGTTACAGCGGAAGCATGGCGATGCTGCACTCTTTCCAAGAGAGCGGTCGCTTAGAAGTTAGATTCGTAGATATCGCCAATACCGATGCAGTGATTGCCGCAATGAATGGCGCAGCGTTTCTCTGGCTTGAATCTCCAACTAATCCAGGACTCGAAGTCGCAGATATGCCGACATTAATTGTTGCAGCTCGCAATTTAAGCGTAGGAGTTGGAGTAGATAACACATTTGCTACTCCACTTATTCAAAATCCATTAGCCATGGGCGCCGACATCGTTATGCACTCAGTAACAAAGTATTTTGCTGGTCATAGTGACGTAATCATGGGATCTCTTTCGACGAAGATGCCAGAACTACACTCACGTCTTGCAGAAATACGAAAAATTCACGGCGGCATACCTGGCCCCTATGAAGCATGGCTTGCGCTTCGTGGCTTACGCACATTTCCACTTCGATTTGAGAAGGCTCAAGCGAACGCCCTCGAACTCGCAAAACGTTTGAGAAAGCACCCAGGGGTTTCGCGTGTTCGCTACCCGGGATTACCAGAAGACTCCCAACACGATCGTGCCAAGAGTTTTATGCGCGGATTTGGGGCGGTAGTTTCATTCGAAGTTAAAGATGGCCCAGAAAAGGCCGAACGAATATGCGAGAACTCGAAGTTAATTACGCATGCAACAAGTTTGGGCGGTATCGAAAGTTTGTGGGAACGCCGCAGACGATGGCCGGCTGAAAGCACTCTTACGCCAGAAAACCTCATCCGCTTTTCCGTTGGCTGCGAAAACGTAGAGGATTTATGGCGAGATGTTGAACAGGCGTTTGCCAACTCGTAATCTTTAAATACTGCAAAAGTTCAAAAAGAAGAGTATTTTTATCCTATGTTCAAAGTCATTCGTCGCCTGGTCGCAGCTGTTGCTGTCGGTTTATTGGCATTTAAGGCAGTGGCTTCCTTCTTGTCATGGATTGAACGCCAAGAAGACTCCACTGCAGAAGCGTGGATCGACGAAGACGAATTCGAAGACGCATAAGTTGAGTACAACTGAGTACGTCGCGGGTGCATGCAATATTGGCAAAGGTGAAGTTAAGCAACGTCAAATCGTTGCAGTGATCGGCTTAGTACTCTCTATTTCAATCTTTGCCACACTCATTTCGATTAATGCACCACGCGGTGCACGCCTAGCTCTTTTTGTTCCGTTAATGGTTGCAAGTGTTGGATGGGTTCAATCACGTAAGAAGTTCTGTTTGGCCTACGGTTTCATGGGAACTTTTAACTTTGGAAAACTTGGACAACTCTCTAAAGTTGCAGATAGTGCAAGTCGCGCGGCAGATAGAAAAACTGCGCTCAGTATTCTTTTTCACACAACCTTGTATGCGGCGATAGCTACTGCAGTTATTTACGCTTTACCGCTTTAAATTATTTCGCTACCGTCTTTAATTACGTTTTCTTTCATCTTTCTTTAGTTCAGCTGGTGGAGTTGGAAGTGCACCGAGGGCTGCAAGTGCGGCGTCACGCACAGCAACTGCTGCTGTACGTGCATTTTTGAGCGAATTCATAATGATTAATTTCTGCTCAGCCGTGGTTGCACTCATCAGGGCAATTTTCGCCTCGGTACTTACTTTTCTCATTGTATTTTTGAAGGCTTCATTAATCTCTTCGCGCGCTTCTTGTCGAGCCTGCATCGCAGCTTTGTAAGAATCTATTTCGTACTTCAGTTTCTCTTTTGCACTCTTAAAAATCATCTTGGCAGATGGTTTAGGTTTAACTCGATCTTCATCTGCGATCGCCGGTGTCATATAAGAAAAAGTAAGTGCAGCACTTATTAGTGTTGCGATTCCCAGATTGCGGGCGCGGTTGGCCATGGGCAAAAGTGTAGAAGATTTCTTTGTGAACCTCCTGTGAGATGCTTAGAAAACACGAAAAGTTACTTACAGATTAGCAAAGATGTGCGAAGGTATAGCCATGGCTCCTCAAATTATGGTCGTAGACGATGAAGCTAATGTTCGCGAATTAGTATGCGATGCACTTCGTATTGCAGAGTTTGAAACTCTTCAGGCAAATGACGGCATGTCAGCCCTGACTCTGCTTCGCACCAATAAACCAGATTTATTGATCATCGACATAAACATGCCCTTGATGGATGGTTTTGATTTAGTAGAGCGTTTGCGTTCTCAAAATGACATGACACCTGTTCTCATGCTTTCTGCAAGAAATGATCGCGCTGACATTACTCGCGGTCTTTCCTTGGGCGCCGATGACTATGTGACTAAACCATTTGGGTTAGAAGAACTCTTACTTCGTGTCAAAGCAATTTTGCGCAGAACTTCAAAAGTTTCTACAGTCACTGCATCGTTGACGTGCGGACCAATATCACTTAATGAAGAGAAGCACGAAGTTACCTTCAACCAAGAGCTTGTTGATTTATCACCTACAGAGTTTCGACTGCTTGCAATATTGCTTGAAAATAAGGGTCGCGTTCTGAGCAAATCTGTACTCTTAGATGATGTGTGGGGGATTACTTTCGAATCAGAAACCAGCGTCGTGGATACCTATATTTCATACCTGCGCAAGAAATTACACCGCGACGGATTTGAAGGGATCAAGACCATCAGAGGAGTTGGTTTTCAAATTTTGGAACCAAAGTAAAGAATGAATCAACGCTTCCGAGTTACCTTCTTCTCAATTCTGATCACAACGTTGGTATCCCTCGGAATCGGTGGCTTCGCCTTAGATGATTCACACCGTGCAGCTCTTCGCCAAGTTGATTCTCGTTTAGATTTTGTTATTCAAAGCGCTCTTCAAAACCAAGATGATTTACTCAACGCCGCTCTCTTTGCACTAGATGCGGGCAGAATTGATGCCACAGTTGTTCTTGTTACGCCTCGCGGCGAACAGATTTCACTTACCGAATCTTCTGAACGTTTTGCATTAGACACATCAGTTGCAAATATCAGCGCATCAATTGTCAGGTCGATTTCGATTAATTCAGATAATCCTTATCGCATGCGAACAATTGCACTGCCAGAGGAAGAGTTCTTAGTCGTTGCTATTTCGATTGCAGATTTAGAGCGAGAGTGGCGCGAAAATATTGCTCGACTCTTGGCCATTCTCTTTGGTGCAAACATGATTGCCATTGCGCTTTCATTCTTGTTGCTTCGCAATAACTCCCGAAAAATGGAGCAAGAATCATTAGTCAGAATGCAGCGATTCTTAAGTGACGCCGCCCATGAGTTGCGCACACCGCTGACGGTAATTAAAGGGTATTCAGAGTTGCTTGGCTCCAATAAAATTGCGGCAAAAGATGATCAAGACAAGGCATTTCAACGCGTTGACCATGAAGTAAAGCGGATGGAATCTTTAATTAATGACTTGTTGCTGACAGCCGAACTCAATGAGGCTACTCACCTAGATTTCGAACAGTATGACATCTCAACAGCTTTGGTTACGCATTTGAAGGATTTCCAAATCCTTTCGCCAGATCGCAGTATTGAATCCATGATCCAACCAGAGCTTGCAATTAAGGCTTCGAGTGATCATCTTGATCGAATGATTCAAAATATTTTCTCAAACATAAGACGTCACACACCTGTAGATGCTCCAGTGCGCGTACAACTTAAGAGCAAAGGCAAAGAGATACATGTTCGCATTGAAGATGGCGGACCAGGATTGCCAGAAGATGCGTACAACAAAGCAAGTTACGAATTCGAAAGATTCGATAGATCTCGTTCACGCGATACTGGTGGAAGCGGCTTGGGATTAAGCATTATCGCTGCAATCGTTAAAGAGCACTCAGGAAGCATTTCATTATCAAAGAGCCCACTCGGCGGTCTGGCAATTCAAATTCAACTGCCAGTTAAATAAGCCTTACACTTGAGCAATGTCGCTCGAGCTAGATGTTGCATTCGCCAGAGCCACAGAACTAATTCAAGATAAAGACAAATTCGTTCGTGCTGTCCTTTCAGGCCGTCGTAGAAACATGCAGACCGCCTATGAGCGCATAGATATTCGCCCAGTTCAGCTCAAAGATGGTTTGAAGTTACAACTTGTCCTTAGTGAAGCTAAGCAAGACACCACGAAGAACATAGATGTCGATAGCGGTGCGATTCTTGAATTGCTCAACAGTGGATACGCAAATGTCTTAGTTGAATTCACAACGGGTTCTTACTCTCTCCGAATCACTAAAAAAGGCGAACCGCTGATCCATGAAGGTAAAGGAACTTTCGAGCGAACTCTGGCCCATGATCGATCAAAAGAGCGCTTATTAGATTCGAGCGATCCATTCTTGATAGAAGTAGGAATCTCAGATCACAAAGGTGTGATCAAGCCTTCGATGCAAGATAAGTACCGCCAAGTCGAAGAGTTTTTGCGCATTCTCGAACCGTCTCTGCCGGCGAAGAAAGAAAAGCTTTCGATAGTCGATCTGGGATGCGGTCATGCTTATTTAACATTTGCAACGCATCAATATCTGCGCAAAGCGGGTATTGATGCCAGAGTCATCGGTGTAGATGTACGCGAGAATTCTCGAGATCGAAATAACAAGATTGCGCAGAAGTTAGGAATTACAGATTCCATAGAGTTCCGCGCAGAAGAAATCTCAGATACTGCAATCACATCCGCCGATATTGCAATCGCTCTGCATGCTTGTGACACGGCAACTGATGATGCAATTGCTTGGGGTGTTCTAAACAATGTGCCATTGTTATTGATTGCACCGTGTTGTCACCATGATTTACAGGTTCAGATTCAGGAAATCCCAGAACCATGGCCGATGCTGACTCGTCACGGAATCATGCGCGAACGCTTAGGCGATCTTTTGACTGATTCATTTCGAACTCAAATTCTTAAACTCTTGGGATACAGAGTCGATGCTATTGAATTCATTGGGGGAGAACATACGCCTCGAAATCTAATGATCCGTGCGACTAAGACTGGCGCTAAAGCTGAAGCAATTGATATCGCCCGATACAAAGAGATGCTTGCAGAGTGGAAAGTTCAGCCCGCCCTTGCGCAACGCCTTGCAAAAGAATTAGGCGCAATCTAGTCCGCTGCACCGTTAGACTTCACGCATGTCCAAAGTCCTTGCATCTCTGCCAATCGGTGAAAAAGTTGGCATCGCATTCTCTGGTGGTTTAGATACATCAGTTGCAGTTGCTTGGATGCGCGATAAAGGTGCAGTCCCTTGCACATACACCGCAGACCTTGGCCAATACGACGAACCAGATATTGATGGCGTTCCAGATCGCGCTAAGCAATACGGCGCTGAAATTTCACGAATTGTTGATTGCAAAGAAGCACTCGTTGAAGAAGGTTTCGCAGCCATTGCGTGCGGCGCATTTCATATTCGCTCAGGTGGAAAACAATATTTCAATACAACACCCCTTGGTCGCGCAGTAACAGGAACTCTTCTTGTTCGCGCAATGCTTCAAGATGGCGTTGATATTTGGGGCGATGGATCAACCTATAAAGGTAATGACATTGAGCGTTTCTATCGTTATGGATTACTCGCTAATCCAAACTTAAGAATTTACAAGCCATGGTTGGACGCTGACTTTGTACAGGAACTCGGTGGCCGCAAAGAAATGTCACAGTGGCTAGTCGAACACAAGCTTCCGTATCGCGACAGCGTTGAAAAAGCGTACTCAACGGATGCAAATATTCTTGGCGCAACCCATGAAGCAAAGACTTTAGAAAACCTTGATGTATCTCTTGAAACAGTCGAGCCAATCATGGGTGTTCGCTACTGGGACCCACAGGTAGAAATTAAATCTGAGGACGTTGTCATTGAATTTGTTCAGGGTCGCCCACACTCAATTAATGGAAAAACTTTTAAATCAGCCGTCGAACTAATTCACGAAGCAAACGCAGTTGGTGGACGTCACGGTCTTGGCATGAGCGATCAGATTGAAAATAGAATCATTGAAGCTAAGAGCCGCGGAATTTATGAAGCACCAGGAATGGCGCTTCTCTTTATTGCATACGAGCGTTTAATTACTGCGATTCACAACGAAGACACAATCGCTAACTATCACGCAGAAGGTCGCAGACTCGGTCGCTTGCTTTATGAAGGCCGCTGGCTAGATCCACAATCTTTAATGCTCCGCGAATCATTACAACGCTGGGTTGCATCGGCCGTGACAGGAAAAGTTACGCTGCGCTTACGTCGTGGTGATGATTTCACAATAATTAACACTGAAGGCTCAGGTTTTAGTTACCACCCAGAAAAGCTTTCGATGGAGCGCACAGAAAACGCTGCCTTTGGTCCAACAGATCGCATCGGGCAACTCACTATGCGCAATCTAGATATTGCAGATACTCGTGAAAAACTCGAGCTCTATCGCAACCAAGGACAACTAGGCGGCGGTCACTTTAAGTTAATTAACGAATTAGAATAAAGAAAACTTCAGCCCTGCAATTATCAGCACGACTCCTAGTGCACGCTTAACACCAACGGATGAAAATCTAGATATTCCAAGTCTTGTACCTATCAGAGCGCCGATAATGACTGCCCCCAAAAACAGCGGCAAAGTATCTGGCAATTCAGATGTTGATCTGTAATTACCTAACAGACCAGCCACAGAATTTACAAAGATAAACGCTGCAACTGTTCCACTTGCTTGCTTTACATGATTCCAGCCAAGCCAAATAATCAGCGGTGAAAGAAAGATTCCACCGCCGGTACCGGTGATACCCGCAAGAAAACCGATGGATGCTCCCATAAGGATTGCAAGCAAATAGTTAACGGGTTTAATCTCACGATCACGAGATGCAGCCAAAAAGATAAATCGAAGACCAGAGAGAATTAACAGAACACCTACGATTGGTTTATAGATTTCACTTGGCAGGTTTATGTGTCCGCCAACAAATGCTGCAGGAATTGCACCGAGGCTTAGTATGAAGAAGAGCTTCTTATCAAAGAAATTGTTTCGGATATAGCGCCAACTGGCGTATGCCGAGACTGCAATGTTTAGTGTCAACGCAGTTGGTCGTATGACTGTGGTTGGAAGATTAAATAGAGTCATTACAGCGATATACGCCGATGAGCCTGCGTGGCCCACCGACGTATAAAGAACTGCGCCAAGTAATAAGCAGAGAGCTATTACTAGGTTAGTAAATTCGAACATTTTTTCTTATAGAGAAAATGATGGATATTCATCAGTCACAAGAATGACTGCATATCCGTAGATTCGATTCCAGTACTGAGTTACTCGAGCAATTGCATCGGCTGATGACTCAGGCATTGATCCGGTAAACAAAATACTAAACCAAGCCACAATCAACATGATAAAACCGTAGATGGAGTAAACAACTCCGACGATATAGAGCGGAATTGCGAATAACCATTTAATCAAAGGCAATCCACGACTGAGGGACTTGCCGCCATCGACCTCTGGATAAGTTATCTGAACTACATTGCTATCTTCGATTGATGGGTATTCATCTGTTAGAAGTGCAATGTATGCCCACACACGATTCACGAGTCCAAAGAGTGCCTTGTTGAAGGACAGTACATAGCTTGGATACACGCCACGAAATAGCAGGGCCAGAACAACTGGCAAAACAAGCAGACCATAAGTTTGCATCGGATTATCACTGAAGAATGTCTCAATAGAAAAAGATGAAACGAAGATAATTACTGGGAAAGCAATAACAATACGGGCAAATGCTGTGGCCCGATCGCGGTTTTCTAATTGGACTTGGAAGGTTGTTTCTATTTGGTTGCTCATGTTCGTACTCTACTATTGGGACATGGATTTGCTTCATGGGCTCGACTTACTCTCCACCTTTGTATTTGCTTTGGTTGGAGCGCGAGTAGCAGCAGATAAAGGTTTGGATTACGGCGGTATCGCATTTATCGCTGCAATTGCATCTGTCTCTGGTGGAACTCTCAGAAACGTATTTCTTGGCCTTAAACCAATTTGGATTACAGATCCCTCAATTATTGCCGCTGTAATTCTCGCTGTTTTCATCACACTTGTACTTAGACGAGTTACACGAATCGGTAAAACCTTATTAATCATGGACACATTTGGATTGGCGATTGCCACAATTTCTGGAACCCAATTAGCCTTTGAACAAAATATTGATTGGTACAGCGCAATCCTTTTGGGCGTTATCACGGCGGTCACTGGTGGTTTATTAAGAGATGTCCTCTGTCAGCTCGAGCCAGTGTTGCTACACCGCGAAACTATCGGCACATCATCTTTAATGGGCGCAATTACGTTTGTTGTACTTACAGAACTAAGTGTTGCAAACGCCATCAGCGCCATTGCTGGTGGAAGCGTTGTTGTTCTTACGCGCGTACTCTCGATTCGCTTTGACCTGCACTTGCCAAAGTTTAAAGGCGCTAAATAGTTCCTTTATCTAAGCCTTTTAATACTTGTTTTGCACGATCACGTAATTCAGGCAGATCCTTTAAGCGATTAAGTCCAAATACTTGTTGGCTCATCCGGTGATTCTTGGCGAAACTCTCTTTATGGCGATCTAGGAAATCCCAGTACAGAGTTGTAAATGGGCATGCTGTTTCACCAACTCTAAGTTTTGGATCGTATGCACACCCTTTGCAGTACGTACTCATACGCGAGATATATGCACCACCTGCTGCATATGGCTTTGTCATCATCGCCCCACCATCTGCATGCAGACCCATACCAATCACATTCGGAACCATTACCCACTGTGTTGCATCGATAAATACTTCGCGCATCCAATCAAGAAATTGCTGCGGATTTGTGCCGGTAATCAAAGCAAGATTGCTCAGCACCATCAACCGTGGAATGTGATGCACCCATGCGCGCTCGTTTATGTCTGTGACAATAGATTTCACGCAGTTCATCGAAGTTTTCTCTGGATCACGCAATAGTGGCAGCAGTTCACGAGTTGCTTCTAACTGATTATTCTTTTCATACTCCTCGCCCAAGAACCAATACATTCCGTTTACATATTCGCGCCAGCCGATTATTTGACGAACAAATCCTTCACACGAAGCGATCGGAATAGAACCACCCTTAAACGCTGCAAGGGCTGCATCAATAACTTCCTGTGCATGCAGCAATCCGTTATTCAAATATGGACTTAGCAATGAGTGATGAACAGCCCAATTATCATTTGCCATCGCATCTTCATACGGTCCAAAGTTTGCAAAGTGATTCTTTATAAAGTTCTTTAGCTGAGCCAGAGCGCCTTCGCGAGTTGTTGCCCACGTCGTACCAGGGGGGTAATTCAACTCTTTTGCTACTTCTTCATCAATGGCATCGCGTGAATGTTCTAGGTATTTAGGCCACTCATAATTCTTAGGCGGCGGCAAGCGATTCTCTTTATCGAAATTCCAAGCCCCACCTGTTGGTTTGCCGCCTTCGACAAGAACGTTTAATCGCACACGTTGGGCACGATAGAAGTTCTCCATCAGAAATGATTTTTGCGCCCCAGCCCACAGAGCAAAATCCCCACGAGATGTTAAGAAGAAATCATTAGCAACGAATGACACTCCAAAATCCTTCAACGCTGCATATAGCTTAAATGAAGAGGGCTCGGCACACACAATCGGTGCGCCAGGAACTAATCCTTGAATCTTTTTTAGCCCATCAATAGTTGTTCGAGCTTTTTCAAAATGCACTGTAAATCCTTCAGCGCGAAGA
>JNSK01000010.1_pt1 | contig 68546 bp, 66 predicted proteins | sample 210681 | NCBI WGS metagenome assembly JNSK01 (sample SAMN02808684, study PRJNA238866) | freshwater metagenome | biome: fresh water; feature: freshwater reservoir; material: water; isolation source: water column of the freshwater reservoir Embalse de Amadorio in Spain | place: Spain: Valencia ...
GCAACTATGGGGCAAGAGTTAAATGCGCAGAATGATCACGGCGATAAACCAGCAGTGTTGGCATATAACGATGAGTCATCTGAAATTGCTGGCATCGTCGAAGACATGACTTCGCTATTAAGCGCAGGCGTTCCTGCACAAGAGATTGCAGTACTTGCAAGAACTAATGCGCAATTGAATTCGCTAGAACGTGCGATGAATAGCGCCAAGTTGCCATACCAAGTGCGCAGTACTGAACGTTTCTTTGATCGCCCAGATGTAAAGGAATTCTTAAAGGGCGTGCGTACCGCATCCGTTATTCCAACCGAGGGAATTAGTTGGTTAGATGAATTGCGCACACTGGCGCAGCCCTTTTTAACTGGCCAGAGCATCGATGGTATTGCTGGCTTATTGCACTTGGCGCGCGAGCTCGATGAAGACGCAAATTTCACGCCCAAGACTTTGCGCAGTTATTTACGCGAAGTTGAAGATCGCGTTCAGCAGAACAATCCGCCAACCATGCCGGTCATTACCTTGGCTACCTTGCACGCCGCGAAAGGCCTGGAATGGGAGCGTGTTTTCTTAATGGGTGCCAATGTGGGGCTATTACCGCTGGAATCCAATGGATTTACGCTCGATTCACGCATGATTGAAGAAGAGCGTCGCTTGTTCTATGTCGGAATGACCCGTGCAAAGCGCGAGTTACGGATTAGCTATCGCGGAAAACCATCGCCATTCTTAGCACAAGCAGGGTTACTGACCAGTTAGTGGAACGATCGATTAATTAGGTTGCGCCATTTACAACCGATGCTTTACCCTTCCACTTATGCAAAGAACTGCACATCTACATACAGCACACGCGATGCATATTTCTGCGATGCGTGGCGCTGTTATGGGTGCTGCAATGAAACCCGTATCAACTAAGCGCGCATCATCTAATTGGCCTACTGCAACTGATTTTGCAGCTTATGCCAATTTTTATGCCGGATCCGGGTCTGCTGGAGGTTCATTCGAATAAAATCGAATAAGCCAAACAAGGGCCCTAATCCAAAAGGATTAAGGGTCCTTTTTCTTTATCCCGACAACTAACCAAACAAGAGAAAGACAAACAAAGGAAAGAAGGTGAGAACCATGAGCGTTCTCTTCAGCGAACTACTAGTACCAGGTTGGGCCGAGAGCGGCGAGAAGATTGGTCTCGGTGATATCACGGGCACATATGGCAATCCGATCGCTAATACTTTGCCATGCCACGGCGCAGAGCCTGAAACCTTCTTCTCCGATGCCGAAGCAGATATCAAAGCTGCCAAAGCGTTATGTGGTGAGTGTCCAGTGCGCGCCAAGTGTTTATCTGGCGCGTTATCTCGTCAAGAACCTTGTGGCGTTTGGGGCGGCGAACTATTTGAAGATGGCATTGTTATCCAAGCAAAGCGCAAAGCTGGGCGACCACGTATTGCTGCCTAGAGTCTTGGGCTTCTTGAAATTACTAGCGCTGCTTTATCAAAAGTTAATAGAAAAAGACCCCGCCATTTATGGCGGGGTCTTTTTTGTAGCTCAATTTGTTGCGGCTTTCTGACGAAAATGCAGGTCGCGGGTTCGAATCCCGCCAGCGGTACGCACACCAAGTGGTCCCACGGTTCGTCGCGTGGGGCCACTTTGCTTTTAGGCTTTCTTAATCGGTATTACGAAAAGCTTTGGCAATCTTTTCGGCCGCACCAGAAAGTTCGGCCGGAATGATCCAGACCTTGCTGGCGGTTCCGTTAGCAATTGCTGGCAGTTGCTGCAGGTACTGATAAGCAAGTACTCGATCATCTGGGTTTGCTTCATGAATTGCGTTGAAAACTTTAGCAATTGCTTCAGCCTCACCTTGTGCTCGTAGAACTGCGGCTTGGGCATCGCCTTCGGCGCGCAGAATTTCGCCTTGGCGTTCGCCTTCAGCGGTAAGAATTTGGCTCTGTTTCTCACCTTCAGCGGTGAGAATCACGGCCCGCTTTTCACGTTCAGCACGCATCTGCTTTTCCATAGATTCCTGCACGCTTGGAGGTGGATCGATTGCTTTTAATTCAACTCGATTAACGCGAACGCCCCATTTGCCAGTTGCTTCATCGAGGACTCCGCGCAGCGCGGCATTGATTGAATCACGCGATGTCAAGACTTGTTCAAGATCAAGTCCGCCAACCACGTTACGCAAAGTTGTTACGGTTAATTGCTCGATACCTTGAATATAGTTTTCAATTTCATAGGTTGCTGACTTTGGATCAGTTACTTGAAAGTAAATAACCGTATCAATTGAAACTACTAAGTTATCTTCAGTAATTACCGGTTGAGGCGGAAATGAAACAACTTTCTCGCGCATATCTATTAACGGTAAGAAGCGATCAATAAATGGGATAATTATGGTTAAGCCAGCGCCTAAGGTGCGGTTATAGCGGCCTAATCTTTCGACTAGCCCAGCATTTGCTTGCGGAATAATCTTGATTGATTTAGAGAGAATTACGATGAAGACTAAAACAATTAAGATGAGACTTGCGCTTGAGATTAATGCTTCCATAGATTTCCCCTTAATTGTCCTTTGCTACCACTAAAGCGGTAGCACCTTCGATTGAAATTACTGTTAACTGCGTATTAGAAGAAATTGCTCCAACTGCAGATCTAGCTGACCAAACTTCACCATTTAGTTTTATCTGACCGCCATTTTGGTCAACCTCTGTTAAAGCTATTGCAGGTGCGCCGATCAACGCATCCATATTTGTTGCAAACCCAGGAACCTCTTTTTTAAGGTGCTTAAGAGCAATAGGACGCAAGAAAAGTAAGGAAAGAGTCGCAAAGAGTGCAAATGCAATACCTTGGATAGGCATTTCGTAGCCAAGGGCATTTGCAACTAGTGCAGCTGTTGCCGCTATTGCTAAGGATGCGAAGAGCAGATCTACAGTGAGAAGCTCAACCACGATTAAAATTACAATTACTACAGCCCAAATCCAGATGGTCATTTGCGCCCCTTCTAATTAGCTGCTGTTCTTAATCTACTGGTTGCGCCAAAAACTAGATAGATGCAGGTGCGATCTCGGGGAACCAAGAAAGCGCTTCATCGCGGAATCGGCCCTCGGCTTCTAGTTGGCAGAAAATGCCAGTAGTTCCGAGGGTTACGCGATGGATCAAAACATATTCAGCTGGCAAATTTAATTGGAAACCGATCTTGGCAGTTGGGTTGCGAGGATCGCCAACACGGGCGCTTTGATCGCGTAGCCATTCGCGAGAGTACTTAAATACTTCAGTTCGCAGTGGCTCAACTAGTGGCACTAGATATTCGAGGACCAGATTTGGGTCGACATCGACGTCCGCCAAGATAAAGCCATCTTTCTTAAAGCCTTCATAAAGCGCGATCGCATCATCATCTAGCGCGTGCTTGAGCAAATTCTTCATCGGTTCAGGGAAACCACCCGGCAGACGGTTACATGCGCCAAAGTCGAGCACACCTAAGCGGCCATCTGCGAGTAAACGGAAGTTTCCAGGGTGCGGATCTGCGTGCAACAAGCCCGCGCGATCAGGCGAGGTGAAGTGGAAGCGCGCCAACTTCATGCCGGCGTTGTTGCGCTCTTCTTGGGTGCCGCTAGCGATGATCTTGGAAAGCGGGGTTCCTTCGAGCCACTCGCTAACGAGTACTCGATCAGAGGCCATTACAACTTTAGGGATCGCAATATCTGGGTCGTTGTCATAGACCTCAGAATATTTCTGTTGCGCTTCAGCTTCGTAACGGTAATCAACTTCTTCAATGATGCGCGCACGAAGTTCTTCGAGCAACGGTTTCATATCTAAACCAGGCATTACCAATTGGAAAATTTTGGCGAAACGTTGAATCTGATTTAAATCAGAGATCAAAGCTTCAGCAGCACCTGGATATTGAATCTTTACTGCAACTGGTCGGCCATCTTTCCAAATTGCTTTATGCACTTGGCCGATTGATGCTGATGCAGTTGGCTGATCTTCAAAGCTGGCAAAGTTATCGCGCCAATCTTCGCCAAGCTCTTTTGCTAAAACTTTATGAACTACGCGAGTTGGTAGCGGTGGAGCGGACTCTTGCAATTTAGTTAAAGTCTCGCGATATGGCTTTGCGATTTCTTCAGGTAGCGCTGCTTCGAAAACTGAGAGCGCTTGGCCGAATTTCATCGCGCCACCTTTTAACTCACCTAAAACTTTGAAAACTTGTTCAGCTGTCTTCTCTTGAATCTCGCTAAAGACCATGCTGCCTGATTGACCAACTAGCTGGCGACCAAAACCAAGTGCGCTACGACCTGCGATACCGACCGGGATAGAGATCATCTTGGCGGTACGCGCAGTTGTAGATTTTGGGATTTCGGTTTCGAATTGGCTCACCGGGCAAGTCTGGCGAAAACCGCTAATTTTCGCTCTCTGAAATTACTTTTAGTGGCCGAAACTCACCAAGCGCACCCGCATGCAGGGTGAATTGAATAGGCAATGTGTTGGGGATTACATGGGTTTGCTGTATCGATGATGACTTGTGACCCGACTAATTCACTACATCCAGTATCTAGATAGTTGAGAACCGATTGAGCAATCATTCCGGCAACCAGGTTTGCGGCCGCCAAATTAAGTTGTGAAATCGGCGCAAAGTTTCGGGCCTGATTAATCTGGCTTAACAGTGGAGATTGATCGAGTTGGCTGAGTTCTAAACATCTAAAGCAGGGAGTCTTTCCAGGAATAACGAGCGGGCCAATGCGAATTGCAGTTGCATCAAGTGCGCTAATAAATAGATGCGGGGTGTTTGATGTAAGCAAAGCACTGATTTTGGCTGTGTCTGGCGCACCGAAAATAACTGTTAAATATTTTTCAGCGCTGGCATTTTTATAAATTGGAAATAGGGAAGTGCTTCGAGAAAGTTCGGTAACTCGATTCCGTAAATTTAATCCGAGGTCGCTGATGGCAAAAACGCCGATTCCTAAATCACCAATTTTTATTTCGCGTTCGGGGTTACTCAGAGCAAAGGTAGTTTGGGAAACTCCGCTACCCAATAAAAGCATCAGCAGTAAAGTTGCTAACCGATCATCGCCACAAATATCGATGGCGATGTTCTGTCGCTGGCTTAGCGTTGTGACGCCGGCATCAATAATTCCAGATTGCCAAGTTATCTGACCGAGCTCTGGTGCGATCTGTTCTTGTAATTGTTGATAGGCAGCATCTTTACTTTGGTCTTTGCTAAAAGTTTTACGATTCTCTTTCTCGGAATGAAAGCGATCGGCCAAGATGACCGGCTTGGCGATTTGATCAATTAAGTTTGCAGTTGCGAGTTCCTCGCAGATTTTTGTAACTACTTCAAAAGGCGCCCCAGTTTTGCTGCTAATTTCTAAACAGGAGAGTGCGCCATTGAAATTTGCCAAGATCGCACCAGCGCCTGGATGACTGATCTGAATACCGGCAAATGAATGGCCGATGAAATGAGATTGCGGATCGCTATCGTTAATCGCTGTGACGATCGCCCCTGTCTTTAGGCGGGGCTTTATCTCGCTATTTTCAATTTCGGTGCTTTTGATATCAGTTTTAATTTTCATGGGCGCAGAGTGCGCGAAATCTGATATCTCCTAGATCACACCGGAACTTAACTGGGTGGGATGGCGGTTATTTTCACCAGCGGTCAGATTTACTTAAACAGTTAGTTAAAAGCGAACGACCCGCAGCAGTGGATCGCCGCGGGTCGTTCGGTAAGACTATTGGTGAGAAAAATTACTGAGCTTTGCCAAGGATGCGATTGACCTTGGTGCCACAGACTGGGCAAATGCCCTGTGCCATGCGACGACCAGAGTCTGAAACCTTTACAGTTCCTTCAAAATCACGCTTCTCTTTGCACTTAACGCAGTAAGCGTCACCTTTGTATGTCTCTGTCATGTCTGCCTCCAATCGACGCGAGCATTTGTCGATGGAATTCGACGAAATTTACTTGCGTGCAGGCTTTACGATACCCCCGCGCACGCTCAAATATCGGTTTCTGAGCGTGGTTTATGGGAAGTTTTTTACCCCTTAGGCGGAGCCCAATCGCTCTCGGCGAGCTCATATCCATCGAGGTAGGCCTGAGCCTTCTCGCCATCGGGGTAGGCGGCCAGAATGCGCTGAAAATCAGGACCATGGTCGAAAAAGCGCAGGTGGATCGCCTCATGGAAGAGGACATAGTCCTGCACGTAGGCCGGGGCGAAGCGCAGGCGGTCAGAGATGCGGATAGTCCGGTCGATTCCGGTGCAGGATCCCCAGCGCTCGCGCATCTGGCGCCAATCGATACTGGCTGGGCGCTCAGTGATTTCGGGGGCGTAGGCCTGAATTAGGGCCACAGTACGGTCGATCAGGACGCTTTCTGAGGGGGTTCGGTCAGCCTCGGCGCTGCGGATCCGTTCAACCATCTCAGGGACGATCGAGCGCTCATCAGCTTTGCTCATTCGGGCGGGGATTGAAACTACTATCTGTCCACCTTGGCGGTAGGCGGAGATATTTTTCTTCCGCCGCTTTGATCTGATGACGACGATCTCACCTTGATCTACCCCAGGCAGAGTTGGCGAATCAGTCAGTGAAGTATCAACCAAAGGTTTAGTTATCCGCGCATCGTTTTCGGAAAATAGCTCGCCACTTTCCGATGAATACATGAGTTAAAGGTAGCGTGAAAGTACTTTATTACAAGGAAAAGAATCACTTTGTCAATCTGTGGGTCGGTTGATTCAAATTCAAAACTTCGTTAAGTTCGCGCTTACGAAGTCCTCGGATAACAGTTTTATATCTGCAAGGGGAAGGCAGATATTTAACAGCGACCGGGGACTTCGCTTTTTATTTCCGCTACTTAGAGTCGGCTACTTAAAGTAAGCCACTCAAATCATCTGGAACTTCAACGCTAGCTAAATAGATCTGCGGACTTAGCAGTTCATCTTGAGTAGGCAAAATGCCAGACCAAATTTTATCTCGAGTTGAGATATCTCTTAATTCAGTAATTGAGCGCCAGAATGCACTTGCTTCGCGCGCTAAACGCGGGGAAACCTCGAGGCCAAGCAGAGATGCAAAAAGTTGCTGGGTAGGTGCATTGGTTGCGCGACGACGGCGCAGAGTTTCGCGCAGCTTTTCTAGATTAGGTAGACGATCACCAGCTGCGCTTGTTACAACTTCATCAACCCAACCATCAATTAGTGCGAGTGCAACTTCTAACTTTGTTAGCGCAGCTTTTTGTGATTCGGATTCTTCGGGAGTAAATAACCCTTGATTAATTGCGCTGGCAAATGATTCGGGATTATTCATATCGATATCAGAGCCACTTAACGCTGTAGTTGCTTGCTCTTGGATCGCATCCATGTCGATGGTTATGCCGCGACCGTAGTCGGTAATTGATTGGCGCAGATATGAAACCAGCCAAGGATTGTTATCAAATAGTCGAGCGATCGCAGCTTCGCGTAGTGCATGGAATAACCGGACTTCAGCGATAGGTACATCTAGATCTTGTGCCCATTGATTAATATTTTGCGGAATTAAAGCTGGGTGCGCTGGCGTAATTAGCGGCAAACCAACATCGTGAATACCGGTAACGCCTGCGGAAAGTTGGCCAATTGCTTGACCTAGTTGGGTTGCAATAAGCGAGCCAATAAAGCCTTTTAAGAGCCCGCCAATCATTTCAATCGATGATTGCGCATTTCCCATGCCGCCTAAAATACTTTCGCCATGTGGACCGTTAAACATTGCGGGATCAACGCCGGCATCGGCGAGAAATTCTTCGTTAAGAGATCCATCTGAATTAAATGCTTGTCCTGCTGCCTCACTTGCCTGTGCAAGTAAACCCGCAAGTGCATTTGCTAACCCGGTTGCAAGTGGTTCGACTGTTTCCTGCCAACCGGCAAGAGTGGTATCAACCCAATCAGTGCGACTTAACGCAATTCGTGGTTCAGAAGTTTGAAGTGTGAAATCGGTTTTCTCATCTAACCAAAGTTGCGCCAGATCTAACGCGGTTTTAATTTCATCAACATCATTTGCACCGACTGGTTGTGAACCATGTGCTTGGGTAAATTTCTTTGCCATGTCGCGCACAATTGTTTTTGGCAGCGGTTCAGGTTTTGCCGAATTTGAAAGTAGCGGATTGATAAAACCGGCAGGGTTCATTCCAAGTTGTTCAAACTGCGCTTTCATCTGGGCCTGCATCGCTTCGAGGGCAGCAGCTAATTCGGCAGAATTTTTAGGATCTTCTGAGTCATCGCTGGGTCCAAAACCAAAGGGCGTCATGAAAACCTTTCCAAAGTTGGTAACTCTTGTAACCGCTAGTTCAGTAATACTAGTTAAACAAGAGAATTGGGCACTTTCTTCCCGAAACCTCTAGGCTAGGGGCATGTCCAACGCCTTTACCGCCTTAATTTGGTGGCTAATTCCCCTTGCCGGCTTATTGGGCGCGCTCGGTTATGTCCTCTGGGTAAGTAAATTTCAGGGCAAATTCGAGCAAGAGACCACTCGCTCGGTTACCTCATTCCAGAAATTTCAGGAATCCTTCCGTGATCAGCAGGCGCGCGATGTCGAAGCTCGGGCTGCTAAAGCTGAAAACCACCAGGCGGAGAATCAAAAGTCCGCTGATGGCGCAACAGAAAATCCTGACGATCCAATTAAGTAAGCGCTTCTCATGAGATTTTCGCCGCTGCCTAGATTTGTTAAATTTTATTTAAGGCTGCTCTTAGTTCTAGCAATGTTTGCACCACTGCCATTTGTCATTGTGGTTCCAGGCCCGGCTACAGATGTATTAGGTCCAGTGGTCCAAGTTCCTAGCCGCTTCGCAGATAAAGTCCCAGCTCCATCGGGCAAGTTGTTACTGACAACAGTTTCAATCTCCTCGCCAAATGCCCAAGTAATTGGTTTGGAAGTTTTAGTACGTTGGATTCAAGCAGATGGCGTAGTTGTTCCCAAGTCAGTTGTTTATGAGGAAAACGTTGATGCCGAGAAAGATGCCAAAGAGAGTTTGGCTGAAATGGATAGCTCGCAAAACAATGCGATAACCGCGGCCTTTAACTATCTAAATCAGAGCGAACCTGATTTGGCGCCGTACTTGCGATCTGGTGAATTAAATGACCAGCAGATTCAATTTGATTTACCAAATACTGGTGGGCCAAGTGGTGGTCTGATATTTGCACTCGGAATTATCGAAAAGTTAGATACCAACCAATTGGTTAAGGGGCGGGTGATCGCCGGTACCGGAACCATTAATAAGAAAGGGCTCATCGGCCCAATCGGTGGAATTGAAGATAAATTGATTGGCGCCAAACGAGCAGGCGCAACCCTCTTTATCGCCCCCATCGATAACTGCATTGATATCGCCAATATCCCAAAAGGTTTGCAGGTAATAGCCGTTTCCACGCTGGCTGATGCGGTCGAGCTATTGAAACTGCCTGTTCAGGCGCTTCTCAGGATGCCGCAATTACACGGCTGTTCTAATTAGCGTTCGCCCCGTAAATAGCGCAAAATTAGGGGATCTCAACCCCGCCCAAACGGGCTAGTTGGAATAAGAAAATGGAGAAATAGATGAGTTCGAATCCGCAATTTGATTTTGCAAAGAGCTTTGGTCGCAGCCCAGGTGGTCGACGCGTAAGTCCTCTTTCAATCACTGTCGGAATCTTGGCTGCACTGGGAATTGCCTTAGTTTCACTCAGTGGTTTCTACGCTGACTGGCTCTGGTACAAATCAGTTGGCTTCGCAAGTGTTTGGTCAACAACTTTATTTACCAAGATCTATCTCTTCGTTGGCTTTGGATTGCTTACGACCTTAATTGTGCTGCTAAATGTCTATCTCGCATATCGCCGTCGTCCAGTTTATGTATCAATGGCGATCGAATCAGATAATCTCGAACGTTATCGTTCACAGGTCGAACCAATTCGCAAGATTGTTTTTGCGGCAATTGGTGCAGCGGTCTTCTATTTTGCTGGCACCGCTGGTACGTCACTTTGGCGCTCTTGGTTGCTCTTTAAGAACTCAACTGATTTCGGTGTTAAAGATGAGCAATTCAATTTAGATATCTCATTCTTTGCTTTCCGTTTGCCATTCTGGCAATCGATTATTTCCTGGGCTTTCTCAGCATTGATTTTTTCAATTCTGGCTGCCGGCGCAGTGCATTATCTATATGGTGGAATTCGCCCACAGATGCGCCAAGATCGCACGACTCCATTTGCGCGCGTGCAACTATCAGTTCTACTTGGGTTAGTTGTTCTACTAAAGGGCGTTGCATATTGGTTCGATCGTTACGCACTTGCGCTAAAAGATAGCAAGTTGATTACCGGTCTTACTTACTCAGATGTGAATGCGCTACTTCCAGCCAAGGCAATTTTGGCAGGCATCGCAGTTATCTGTTCACTGCTCTTCTTTGCCAATATCTTCCGTAAATCTTGGTTCTTGCCTGCCTCAGGCACTGTCCTGCTAGTTATTTCAGCGGTCTTAATTGCCGGTGTTTACCCAGCTGCGATTCAAACTTTCCAGGTAAAGCCATCTGAATCATCGAAGGAAGCGCCATATATTCAGCGCAATATCAACGCTACCCGCGCTGCATATGACCTAGCTGATGTGGATATCAAGGACTATGCCGCAACTCTGAAAACAACTTCAGGTCAATTGGCAAATGATGCTGCAACTATTGCAAATATCCGCTTGATGGATCCAAATGTAATTTCAGCGACCTTCCGTCAATTGCAGCAGATCAAGCCTTATTACACCTTCCCTGAATCACTAGATATCGATCGTTACACAATCAATGGCGTGCAACGCGATGCTGTGGTTTCAGTTCGTGAGTTAAATATTGAAGGAAACCCAAGTCGTAACTGGATTAACGATCACTTGGTTTACACCCACGGCTTCGGTTTTGTAGCTGCATATGGCAATACTGTTGACCTAGATGGAAAGCCAAACTTTGCAGTTGGGGACTTGCCACCTACTAAGGGTCTGGGCGATTTCGAGCCACGTATTTACTTCGGCGAGAATGTTCCTGATTACTCAATCATCGGTGGCGAAAAGACTGAAACCCCAGTCGAATTCGACTATCCAGATGATTCAGCTGCCAATGGTCAGAAGAATTACACCTACACCGGCACCGGTGGTGTTCCAGTTGGTTCCTTCTTTAATAAGTTAGTTTTCGCGATTAAGTATCAAGAGCAGAAGATTTTGCTCTCTAGCTTGATCAATACTGGATCAAAGATTCTTTACAACCGCAGTCCACGTGATCGCGTTGCAAAGGCTGCGCCTTGGCTAACCCTTGATGGCGATCCATATCCAGCTGTCGTTGATGGCAAGGTTCTTTGGATTATTGATGGCTACACAACAAGTGCTGGCTACCCATATGCGCGTAAAACATCGCTATCTGGCTCAACTGCCGATGCGTTAACTGCGAATTCCAATTCAATTACTGCGCAATCAGATACCACTGTTAACTACATCCGTAACTCGGTAAAGGCCACAGTTGATGCATATGACGGCACTGTTTCGCTATATGCGTGGGATGAGAAAGATCCAGTTCTAAAGACCTGGAGCAAGGCTTATCCAAATACCGTTAAGGCAAAGTCCGAGATGTCGGCTCAATTACTAGATCACATTCGCTACCCAGAAGATATGTTCCGTATTCAGCGTGACATTCTTAGCGCGTATCACGTAAAGACTGCAGATGCTTTCTATGGTGGTCAAGATTTCTGGCGCGTGCCTCGTGATCCATCAACCTTCGGAGCTAACGCTGGAAACCAGCCTCCGTATTACATGACGCTACAGATGCCAGGTTCAACTAAGTCAACGTTCTCGTTGACTACACCGTTTGTACCTCGTGGTGGACGCGAAAACCTTTCGGCATTCGCTGCAGTTAACTCTGAAGCCGGTCCTAATTACGGAAAGATTTCAGTTCTGCAATTACCTCGTAGCACCAATATCGCCGGACCTTCACAGGTTGCATCAAACTTCGAAGCAAAACCAGAAGTTGCCAACTCACTGTCGCTTTTGCGTCAAGGTGGTTCTGATGTAGTACTCGGAAACCTACTAACGCTGCCAGTTGGCAATGGTTTGCTTTATGTGCAGCCGGTTTATGTTCGAGCAACTTCAAATACTGCGGCATATCCATTGCTGCAGAAAGTGCTAGTTTCATTCGGAGATCAGATTGGTTTTGATGACACTGTAAAGGGCGCACTTGATCAAGTATTCGGCGGAAATTCCGGTACAACATCAGAAAGCACATCAACTTCTTCAGGTACATCAACATCTGTTAAGAATCCAACCGCGCTTTCGAATGCACTTCGTGCAGCTGCGCAAGCAATGAAGGATTACCAGGCCGCAAATGCCAAGGGTGATTTCGCTGCAGCAGGACGTGCTCTTGATAAATTAGAAACTGCTATCGCTGCGGCAAATTCTGCCCAAGGAAAGTAGTTAATAAATAGCCAATTTGGTTATTACCGCTGTACCGCTTACGATTAGGGCAACCGACGCGGGGTGGAGCAGCTCGGTAGCTCGCTGGGCTCATAACCCAGAGGTCGTAGGTTCAAATCCTGCCCCCGCTACTAGTTAAAAAGATAACGGTCTGCATTACGCAGGCCGTTATTTCTTTTCTGCAGCCAATAACTTCTTGCCGGTAAAGATCAGAGTTGATGCAGCAATTACCCCGGCCATAGCGATTACAAATCTGATCGGCAAGATATGGCCGAGGAAACCACCTAGAGCGGTGCCAACTGCGCTTCCGGCAGCGCTCATTGCCCCGATGGTCGCATTTACCCGACCCAGTTCTGATTCCACACTATTTTTCACAATTAGTGGCCCAATAAAAATATTAAACCCCGCCACAATGATTCCGCAGATGAAAAGAGCAATAGCCAAGAAGATCAAATTTGGCGAATATCCAATTGCCACCATAGATAAGCCGACAGCCACGAATGAAATTATGACTGGTTTGGCGCTACCCCATTCTGGCTTCATGGTTTTTGTAATCAACACCGAGCCAATCGCAATTGATCCAGCCCAGACCATATTTATCACGCCATAGCCAGTAGGACCGGCCCCAAGAATTTCAGTAGTTAGATAAACCTCTAGCGGATTAAAAATCATAAGTGCAGTGACAAATGCGGTCATGGATATCAAAATTGCTCGCAGTGCAGGGTTCTGCCAAACTATTTTAAAACCGCCCTTCATCTTTCCGTGCTCATCAATTTCAGGATTTCCTACGCGATCCGTCTTCATGATCATGAGCATTGGAATTAATAGTAAGAAAGTAATTGCATCAAGTAGGAGAGCTGCAGATACCCCAAATTTGCCCACAAGAACGCCGCCAATGCCATAACCAGCAAGAGATGCGATAGAAAGAACAACTTGCATCAAGCCAAATGCTTTTCCCAGCTTCTCTTTCTCAACCAGCGTTGGTGTCCATGCGCCAGTAGCCGAGATAACAATTGCTTGCCCCGCACCTAAAAGAAGATTAAGGAATAGGACTGCGTATAGATTTGAATAGATCAAGAGAAAACAAATTAATGATTGCACAAGTGAAGTAATAATAATTACCTTTTTAACCGATTCCCGATCGATTAGCTTGCCCACCCAAGTTGAGGTGAGCACCATCGCAACACCTGTGCCACCCAAGAGGGCAGCAGTTGACCAGGTGCCGTGATCTTTAACCATGAAAATCAAGGCAACTAGGGCCGCTTGATCACCAATAATGCTTACCGCACGGGCAACCAATAAGAAATTGAAGTCTCTACCCATTCCGCGCATTCGGGGAGTCTAACGCGGCTTTACTTGATGCGAAGTGAGTTGGTTACTACAAGTACCGAGCTAAGCGCCATCGCGGCAGCACCATACATTGGGTTTAGTAAGCCAGCCATGGCGATCGGAATACCAATTACATTGTAGGCAAATGCCCAACTTAAATTGCCTTTAATAATCTTGATCGTGCTTTCGGATAGTTGCCGCGCATCAATGGCAGCATTTAGATCAGGTCGCATCAAGGTGATGTCAGCGGCTGCAATTGCAGTATCGGTACCAGTACCCATAGCCATGCTTAAATCAGCAGCTGCAAGTGCTGCGGCATCATTAATGCCATCGCCGATCATAAGAACTTTATGGCCGTTAGCTTGTAGATTCTTAATTGCAGCTAACTTACTTTCTGGAGTAGCTGCGGCTGTAACCTGGCTGATATCGATACCAACTTTAAGGGCAACGGCGTGAGCAACTTCAGGTGAATCACCTGTTACTAGCCAAGGTGAGATTCCGAGTACTTTAAATTTTGCAATAGTTTCGGCAGCATCAGCTTTAATTTCATCGCCAACTGCGAACACGGCAAGTGCGATTCCATCCCAAGCCATTACAGAGACTGTGAGTGAATCTGCCTGCGCGGCGTTAATCGCAGCTTTAATCTCTGGATGAAAAATAACGCTGCTATGCGCCACCGCTGCAGGCGATCCAATGAGAACAACAGGCGAGTGCATTCCTAAATTAACTCGACCGGCTGCACCATTTCCTGGTGATACTGAGTAATCAGTAACCGTTGTCGCTTTAATGCCTTGAGCGGTGATGTATTCGGCGATGGCTTGGCCGACGGGGTGGGTGTTCTGACTTTCAATCGAAAGTGCTGAGGAAAGAATGGTTGCTTCTTTTATTAGTTCTGGGTAAATCTGCGCTAATTGCGCCGCTGCACCTAAGGAAACCGTGGCAGCGCTAACTTTCATCTGCCCATTCGTTAAAGTGCCAGTTTTATCGAGTAAAACTCGATCAATACCGCGTGCTGCTTCAAGAGCGCTAGGGGCTGAAATGACTATTCCGCGCTGGGCGCCGCGTCCTGACGCGACCATCAGCGCCACAGGTGTGGCCAGACCTAAAGCACATGGGCAGGCAATGACTAGAACAGCGATACCAGTTGCGATTGCGTGAGTTAATTTCGAATCGTAGAGATACCAAGCAAAACCAGTGGCAATTGAAAGTAACGTAACAACTGGCACAAAGATGGCGCTAATTTTATTGGCACGGGTTTGAATCGGCGAGCGACCACCTTGTGCAGATAAAACCATGGCAGTGATGCGGGCTAATTCAGTATCGCCACCAATGCGAGTGGCTTTAACGATGATGCGGCCATTGTGATTGACAGTTGCGCCAATTACTCGTGAGCCAATCTTTACTTCTACCGGCAGTGATTCGCCAGTGATCATGGAATTATCAACTGAACTTGCACCTGAAATTACTTCGCCATCAGTTGCAATGCGCTCGCCAGGCTTTACTAAGAATTCATCGCCAACCTGCAGATTGGTAATTGGAATAATTACTTCTTGACCAGATCGAATAACGGTTACTTCCTTGGTTCCAAGTTCGAGCAGTGATTGCAGAGCACTACCAGCATTGGCCTTAGCGCGAGCTTCAAGGTAGCGACCAAGAATTACAAAGAGCAGAACACCAGCTGCAACTTCGGTGTAGACATCGCCATTGCCAGTTGAATTTGCATAAATTGACCAACCAAAGGCAACTAAAGAACCAAGTGAAACTAAATTATCCATGGTCAGAGCGCCATTACGCTTTGGATTGATAAAGATTAAGAAGTTATTAAAAGCTGCGCGGTGAATTGGCAGTGCAACCAACAGAATTAGCGGCGCAGTAAGACCTATGGCAACCCATGCTGTTGGAGAATAGAGCGGGTGCGGTAAACCGAAGGCATCTAATTGATCGTGCACAAACATGTCGATCGAATGGTGCCAACTCATGACCATAGATATTGCAATAGCCGGCAAGGCAAAGAGGATCGCGAGAGCTAAAGCCAGCCCAGAACGCTTGCTATGGAGGGCTAATTGCGAGGGGTCAGTAACTAGAGTTGCTTCGTAACCGGCGCTCTTAATCGCTGCAATTAACGTTTTTGGCGCAACTTCACCATCGGTATTTACATGCACAGACTCAGTTGCAAAGTTAACGGTGGCTTTCACACCAGGAATTGTGTTTAGTGCGCCCTCAATACTATTTACACAAGAAGAACAACTCATGCCACTTACTTTGAAGGTGTAGATCAATTTAACGCCGCCATAACTTTGCTATGTAGTAATGAGTTTGTCGAAATTCCACTACCCCCAAATGGGCCAGCTTCACCATTTATATTTGAAAAAGTGCCACCAGCTTCGCGGACAATTACATCAAGGGCTGCCATATCCCAAAGGGCAAGCGATGGTTCGGCTGCGATATCTACTGCACCTTCGGCAACTAACATATGTGACCAGAAATCTCCGTAACCGCGCGAACGTGTGCACTGGCTGATTAGAGTTTGGAATTTTGCTAACCGTTCATTCCATCCGACGAAATCTGAATAGGCGATTGAAGCATTTGCGAGCTCGGCCACTTGGGAAACTTTGATGGCTCGTGGCTTCTCGTTATTTAAAGTTGTAAAGGCGCCTTGGTTCTGGCTGGCAAACCAGCGGCGGAAAAGTGCAGGAGCGCTTGCAACGCCAACAATAACTTTTTCACTGCCATCGCTCTGTCTTTCAACGAGGCCAATTAGGGTTGCCCAAGTTGGGACTCCGCGCATGAAATTCTTGGTGCCATCAATCGGATCAATTACCCAATAACGCTGCGCATCTTTATTTTCGTTGCCGAACTCTTCGCCAACTAAACCATCTGTAGGGCGCGCAGTTGCTAGGTATTTGCGCAGCGCTTCTTCGGTGGCGCGATCGGCATCGGTAACTGGGGTGTTATCTGGCTTGGTAGTTACAAGTAAATCTTGGGCTAAATATCGGGCCATCGTGATTTCATCGGCGATTGCCGCAAGCTCAAGGGCAAGCTCTAAATCAGATTCCAGCGAGTATTTTGCGCTCATAATGAGCCAATTCTATTGCTCGATTTCGACCTTCGGGGCATCTAATAATGAGCGCAAACTAGCCACTCGAGCCGCTCGCATCTCATCGATCACGCCATTTGGGGCAGCCCAGATATCTAATTGGCAACCAGCTCCATGATGGGCGCAATTAGTCATACAAGTTGCAGCGATCGGACTTAAATCTTCAAAGGCTGCGACGATGCGATTTGGATCAATATGCGAAAGACCAAAGGCGCGGATACCAGGTGTATCAATTACCCAACCGATTGCACCAATGTGAGCTGGCGAAAAGAGCGGAAGTGCAACCGCGCTTGATGAAGTGTGTCGCCCGCGCCCAGAAATATCGTTAATGACACCTGTTGCTCGATCTGCGTCGGGAACTATCGCGTTAATCAACGTAGATTTACCAACACCGGAATGTCCAACTAAAACCGAAATCTTGCCAGTCAACATTTCATGCAACTTCTGTAGATCTGTTTCCTTGGTTTCGCTTTTAATCGCAGTTGTGAAAATTTGCACGCCTAAGGTTTTGTACTCTTCCATAAATTCTGGAATCTGACCGAGATCGGTCTTAGTCACCAAAATAATCGGCGCAATTCCTTCATTAAATGCACTAACTAAGAAGCGATCAATTAAGCCACGACGAGGTGGGGGATTGGTAGCTGCTACAACAATTACAAGTTGATCGATATTGGCAACGATCGTGCGTTCAACTTTTGCCGTATCATCAACTGTGCGACTAAGCGAATTACGACGTTCGGTAATAACCACAATTCGCGCTAGTGAATCTGGTTTTCCGCTGACATCGCCAACTAAACCAACGCGATCACCAACTACAACAGATTTAGGGCCAAGTTCGCGGGCTTTCATCGCTGTGACAATAACGCCCTCATCAGTGATGCAAGTGGTGCGGCCACGATCGACAGCAGTTACTAATGCAAAGATGGCATCGGCATGAGCAGGTCGATCTTTAGTGCGGCGGCGCGTGCTGCGCGCTGGGCGCACTCGCGCGTCAGATTCGTCGTATTCGCGCTTAGTCATGCAGTAAGTGAACTCCAGAGGCCAGGGAAATCAGGCAATGTTTTACGGGTAGTTGCGATGTTTTCAACTTCAACGCCAGGCACAACTAGGCCAATAGCCGCGCCTGCGGTAGCTAATCGATGATCATCATAAGTATGGAAAACACCAGCGCGAAGTGGGGCTGGGGTTATATGAAGCGCGGTTTCTTCTTCAGTCACATTGCCGCCGAGAGCATTAATTTCGGTAGTTAACGCCGCTAAACGATCTGTTTCGTGCAAACGTAGATGGCCGATACCGCGCAAATGTGAAGGTGAATCAGCCAAAGCGCAGAGCGCAGCAATCGCTGGCGTTAATTCGCCAACCTCATGGAGATCAATATCAATGCCATGAATTGCGCCAGTACCGGTTAACTTTAAACCAGATTCCACAAATTCAACTTTGGCGCCCATCTGCGTCAAAATTTCGCGCAGCTGATCACCGGGTTGAGTAGTTTGCTTTGGCCAATCGGCAATCGTCACATCGCCACCACAGATCATGGCAATTGATAAAAACGGTGCGGCATTTGATAGATCAGGTTCGATCACAAAATCTTGACCAGCTAATTCGCCTGGTAGAACTCGCCAAATGTTATTTGCGGCATCAACTTCAACGGTTGCCCCGAAGAAGCGCAACATATCTACCGTCATATCAATGTGCGGCATAGATGGAAGTGCACCACCAACATGTTTAACGGTGATGCCATTTGTCATGCTCGGACCGATTAATAAGAGCGCCGATAGGAATTGACTTGATGCACTTGCATCAATTTCCAAATTACCGCCGGGAATTTCGCCAGTGCCATTTAAAGTTAGCGGCAAGCTATATCGACCTTCATGTGCAATTGAAATTCCTAAATCTTCGAGCGCCTTAATTACCGGGCCAAGTGGACGCTCATGCGATCTGGGGTCACCATCGAATGCAACTGAACCAGTTGCCAGAGCTGAAAGAGGTGGCAAGAAGCGCATTACAGTGCCGGCGTTACCAACATCGATCTTGACTGGGCCGCGCATCGGCGCAGGTGTTATCTGCCAGGCCGGCTCACCAGCAACAGTCGCATCTACTATTGAAATGCCTAGTTGGCGTAGGCCGGCAACCATTAATTCACTGTCGCGTGAAATCAAGGGGCGGCGAATCAAAGATGGCGTTGATGCTTGTGCCGCCAAAATTAACGCGCGATTAGTTACCGACTTTGAACCAGGAATTGTGACGGTAGCGCTGATCGGCTGGGGGCCTCGAAAAATGGCGGGCCAATTTCCACCAACATGCGCTGAACTCATATGCGAACTCTACCCTTCGCGATTGCGCTAGCGTTGCGCATATGTGTGGCCGCTTCGTTCAGACCCATCAAATGCAAGAGTTGGTCGAGCAATTCTCTGCTCATGGTGCGGTGCCAGCTTATTCATTGCCAGCTAGTTGGAATGTGGCCCCAACGAATCCAATTTATATCGTTCGCGAAAGTGACGGCCAGCGAGATTTAGCTACTGCCTCATGGGGGCTGATCGGAAATTGGCATAAAACGCTTTCCGAAGCCCGCGCATCGCAATCACATGCAATTAATGCTCGCTCAGAATCTATTCATGAGAAACCAACTTTTCGCAACGCTTTTCGAACTACTAGATGTTTGATTCCGGTCCAGGGTTATTACGAATGGGCGACGGCCCTTGGTCGATATAAACCGAAACAAGCTTTCTATATTTCAGGTAGCGATAACCAATCACTCTCTGTGGCAGGACTCTGGAGTAGTTGGCGTGCACCGGATGGCGAAATTATCGAGAGCGCATCGATCATTACCCGCGAAGCTGTTGGTGAACTAGCAACTATCCATAGCCGCATGCCAGTCATGATGTCGAAAGAGCGTTGGGCAGATTGGCTGGACCCAAAATTGCATGATGTCGCAGTTTTGCAGGGGCTCATGCATCGTGCAGATCCTGCCGCTGGTTTGATTCCAGTGCCAGTTTCAAGTGCGGTAAATACTGTTGCGGTGAATAACCCTGGTTTAATCGAGGAAATTGAACTGGGAGAGCCCGAAACTCTCTTTTAATTCCCAGTTCTAAAGCGCGATAAAAAATGCGAAAACCCTAGGTTCAGGGATAGCCTTACTGCGATGACATCTACTGAGTTAGTTAAGGAGAGCCCAGCCGAACGCGCAATGCGTTTCGAGCGGGATGCCCTTGCCTACACAAACCAGTTATATGCAGCAGCGATGCGCTACACAAAGAATCCTGATGATGCGAAAGATTTAGTTCAAGATACCTATTTGAAAGCTTTTGCATCCTTTCATCAATTTGAAGCCGGCACTAATTTAAAGGCCTGGCTATATCGCGTTCTAACAACAACTTTTATTAATAGTTATCGCAAAGATCAGCGTCGCCCACAGCTCTCTAATTCAGAAGTAGAAGATTGGCAATTAGCCGCCGCAGCATCACATACCAGTGATCAAGGTAAATCAGCCGAAGTTGAAGCACTTGAGAATTTGCCAGATAGCGACATTAAACGCGCACTGCAAGAAATCCCCGAAGAATTCCGGATCGCCGTTTACTTAGCCGATGTCGAAGGATTTTCTTATAAAGAGATTGCCGAAATTGTTGGTGCACCTGCCGGCACAATCATGTCTCGTTTACATCGCGGACGTAAGCAGTTGCGCGAAAAGCTAGCCGACTATGCCGCCGAACTTGGCTATGGCGAAAGCAAGGGAGGCCAAGATGAATAATTCAAAGTATGAACTTGAATGTTTCGAAGTTCTAACCTCCTTTGTAATTTTGGTAGATGCCGATGTCGCAGCTATCGAAATTGAATTGCAATTCGAAGATATGCCGCAATTAACGCTAGCGAATATAAATTCACATTTATCTACTTGCGTGCCATGTTCCATGGAGTTGATCCATGAACGAGCCATGCGTGATTTAACTCGAGATGCTTTACGCCGTACCTGCAACGAAGAAGCCCCTAGCGAGCTACATGATGCGCTAAACGCTATGTTTAATCAGGCCAATTTCGCCGGCTTTAAGAATGAGGTTGTAACCCAATTCAGCATGCACGAAGTTACGATTGAGATTGATGAGTTTGGAAATATTGAGCATCGCGAGATACGCGTCGAAGGGCGCACCGAATATCGAAGCGATGAAGATAGGTAACTTACGATGAATACCGAGAGTGAGTACTTAGGCGCAGTTGGCTTAGCGACCATGGTTATTCGTCCTGGTGATACCGCTGTGGCACTTGGTATTGGCGAACTTCCGATCGCAGCTGGTTCGCACCTGCTAAATGTCATGGAAAGCGCATGCATTACTGCGATCGCTGAATACTTTGAAGGTAGCGAGACCACAATTTTAAGTAGTTCAACCATCGAAGTCTTGGCTGGAGTTTCCATCGGCACTGAAATACGCGGAATGGCCCGTTGTATTGATGTAACTGGGAAAGAGTTAACTTTTGAATGCGATATTTATGATGGCGAGCGTCATATTGCGCATGGGCAAATAAAAAGAACCGCAGTCGAGCGAGTATCTTTCCTCGCCCGAACTGCGGCTCAAACGCTTACTAGCGCGCCACGAATTAATTAATTACTTCTTGGTCTCCCAGAAGATCGCAGCAATTTCATCAATCTTGGCAATTAACTTATCGGCAACTGCTACATCTTGAGTGCCCTTAGTTCCGGCAGCTCCAGCTAACTTTGTTGCATCATTAAATAGTGTGTGCAGTTGTGGGTATGCCTCGAAGTGATTTGGCTTGAAGTAATCTGTCCAAAGCACCCAGAGATGTTCCTTAACTTGATGTGAACGCTCTTCTTTAATTGCAACTGAACGTGAACGGAAGTCAGCATCTGTATTTGCAGCGTACTTTTCCATGCAGGCCTTAACTGAAAGCGCTTCGATCTTTGCTTGTGCTGGATCGTAAACACCACATGGCAGATCGCAGTGCGCATAAACAGTTGTCTTTGGCTTAAATAGTGAAATCATCTGAGAAACCCTTTCGAGAAAACTAACGGTTAAGTCCTTTATTACTTCTTCTATAAGTGTGACACTACCGCCTATGGGGAAATTTGGCTCGTCCGGATGGCGCACGGTTGCCGTGGCTGGAAATTCGATGGCTCCTACGCTAGTTGAGGGTGATTGGCTGGTTGTTTCCTGGGCAACCGAACCTGCAGTTCCGCAGCTAAAGCCTCTTAAAGTCTATGTAATTGAGCGTAGCGATCGACCTGGCATCTTTGTAATTAAGCGCTTGATTGAAATTGGCAGCGGTGAAAACGAAGGCAAAGTTTGGGTTGAAGGCGACAACGAGGCCAGCACCGATTCACGCGAATGGGGCTGGATACCTGCAACTGAACTTCGCGCCCACGTGCTCTTTCGCTTTAAACGAGCAAAGAGCAGACGCGGTCGTAAGTAATTAGCGAGTAAAAGCCTCAGTCATAAGCGCCTTAGCTTCTTCTTCATGCCAATGGTGATTACCAGTTGCAGGTGAAGCAGTTGCTAAACGAGAAACGCGGCGAAGAGTACGACCACCAAAACCAGGACCACCGAAGTGTTCAGATGTTCCGAGTGCAATGTGTGACCATGGACCTTGGTTAGCAGGTTCATCTTGAACCCAAAGCAGATTTGCATTTGGATGCTTAGCTGCTTCAGCTGCCATTTCTGCTGCTGGTAGCGGGTACAACTGTTCGACGCGAACAATTGCAGTTGAATTCTCGCCACTCTTTTCACGTTCAGCAACTAGATCGTGATAGATCTTGCCTGAACAGAAAATTACTCGAGATGCATTTGCAACTTTATCGTCACCAATTACTGGTCGGAATGTGCCAGATGTGAAATCACTAAGCGCTGATGCTGCAGCCTTTAGACGCAACATAGACTTTGGTGTGAAGACAACCATCGGACGACGTGCAGGATTTGCTGCGTGCCAACGAAGTAAGTGGAAGTAAGAAGCAGGTGTTGAAGGTTGCGCAACTGTCATATTGTTTTCTGCGCAAAGCATCAAATAGCGTTCGATGCGACCTGATGAGTGATCAGGTCCTTGGCCTTCATAACCATGAGGTAGCAGAAGGACTACCGATGAACGCTCACCCCACTTTTGCAGAGCTGAAGAGATAAATTCATCAACGATTGTTTGAGCGCCATTACTAAAGTCGCCAAACTGGCCTTCCCACATAACCAGAGCTTCTTCGCGGACCACGGAATAGCCGTATTCAAAGCCCATTGCAGCGTATTCAGAGAGGAGTGAGTCAATTACGAAGAATTGGTTCTCATCTTGAATCAAACTACGAAGTGGAGTCCACTCGCTGGCATTTTCCTTATCGACGATAACTGCATGACGATTTGAGAAAGTACCGCGACGAGAATCTTGGCCAGCCAAACGAATTGGGCGACCTTCAAGCAGTAGCGAACCAAAGGCAAGAGTTTCACCCATTGACCAGTCGATGGTGCCATCGTTTAACATCTCAACGCGCTTAGTTAATTGTGGCAATAACTTATGGTGAACGGTAAATCCTTCAGGTACTGCAACCTGAGTTGCTGCAATCTTGCGGGCTACATCTTCAGTGATTGAAGTATTAACTGTGGTTGGTTCCGGAACTTGTGGAATCTGGCGATGTTCTGGTTGCTCAGCTTCATGGTTATGAACTGATGCAAAGACTGCCTCGAGTTGATCCTGGAAGTCTTTAGCAACTGCCTCGGCCTCAGCCTCGGTGATATCTCCGCGGCCAATCAGACTTTCGGTATACAAAGTACGTGTTGTGCGCTTGGCATCAATTAACTTGTACATCAATGGCTGAGTGAAACTTGGCTCGTCGCCTTCGTTATGTCCACGACGTCGGTAGCAAACCATGTCGATTACGACATCTTTATTAAATGCTTGGCGATATTCAAATGCTAAACGCGCAACACGTACGCAAGCTTCCGGATCATCGCCATTTACATGGAATACCGGCGCCTGAATAATCTTGGCGAAGTCGGTTGAGTAGGTAGATGAACGAGAACCATGTGGTGAAGTTGTGAAACCAACTTGGTTATTAACCACGATATGAACTGTGCCGCCGGTGCGATAGCCACGTAGTTGTGACATCTGCAGAGTTTCGGCAACTACGCCTTGACCCGCAAATGCAGCATCTCCGTGCATCAAAATTGGCAGAACTGAGAAAATATCTTTGATATTTAACTTATCTTGCTTAGCGCGAACAATGCCCTCAAGCACTGGGTTTACCGCCTCGAGGTGAGATGGGTTGGCAGCTAAGTAAATCTTGGTGGTTGCCCCTGTTTCGGCAGTGAAGATTCCTTCTGTACCTAAGTGGTACTTAACATCGCCGGACCCTTGTACCTGGTTCTCTTGGTAGTGACCTTCAAACTCTTGGAAGATTTGGCCATGTGATTTGCCCGCGATGTTCGCTAATACATTTAAGCGACCACGGTGAGGCATACCGATACAAACTTCGTCGAGCTGAGCTTCAGCAGCGGCAGAAATAACTGCATCAAGAAGTGGAATTACTGATTCGCCACCTTCGAGTGAGAAGCGCTTCTGGCCTACGAACTTAGTCTGCAAGAAAGTCTCAAAAGCTTCGGCGCTATTTAACTTGCGCAAGATTCGAAGCTGTTCTTCGCGCGCAACTTTTTGAGCGCCAATTTCGATATGTTCCTGCATCCACTTGCGTTCTTCTGGATTTTCCACATACATATACTCAACGCCAATTGAACGGCAATATGAGTCGCGCAGAATTCCGAGGATCTTACGAAGTGGCATAAATGCTTTGCCACCGAATCCGCCAGTAGCGAATTCACGATCTAGATCCCAGAGAGTTAATCCGTGTGTCACAACATCTAGATCTGGGTGAGTGCGCTGCTTATATTCCAGCGGATCGGTATCTGCCATCAAGTGACCTGATGTGCGATAAGCCTGAATTAATTGCTGAACGCGGGCGGTCTTTGAGATGTGATCATCACGAGTGAAATCAAAATCTGAGGCCCAGCGAATTGGAACGTAAGGAATACGTAGAGCTGCGAACATCTCATCGTAGAAGTTATCTTCACCAAGCAGTAGCTCGTGAATACGACGTAAGAAATCGCCTGATTGTGCGCCTTGAATTACGCGGTGATCGTAAGTGCTAGTAAGAGTAATTACTTTGCTAACAGCCATGCGGGCCAAGGTTTCATCGGATGCGCCTTGGAATTCAGCTGGGTAATCCATTGCGCCAACGCCAATAATTAAGCCCTGGCCTTGAACTAAGCGTGGAACAGAGTGAACTGTGCCGATAGTTCCTGGATTGGTAAGTGAGGCTGTAGTGCCTGCGTAATCTTCAACAGTTAAGGTGCCGCCACGCGCTTTGCGAATTACATCTTCATAGGCGCTAACAAATTGAGCAAAATCTAAATCTTCGCAACCCTTAATCGATGGAACTAAAAGTTGGCGAGAGCCATCTGGTTTGGCAAGGTCGATCGCAATTCCTAAATTGATATGTTCTGGTTGACCAATAGCTGGCTTGCCTTCGATTTCACCGTAGAAAACATTCATCTCAGGCATTGCGCGCATTGCTTTGATCATTGCGTAACCAATGATGTGTGTGAATGAAACTTTTCCACCACGGGCGCGCTTCAAGTGATTGTTAATGACGATGCGGTTATCAATCATTAACTTAGCTGGAATTGCGCGAACGCTAGTTGCAGTCGGAACTGTCAGTGAAGCTTCCATGCTCTGAACGACGCGCGCACTTACGCCACGAATTGGAGTCAACGATGAAGCTGCAGGTGTTACTAAAACTGGAACTGGTTTAACAACAGGATCTGCTGGAGTTGGCGCAGTTGTAACAACTGGCGCAGTAACAACCGGTTGCTGCGCTTGAACTGGCGCTGCAACAACTGGAGCAGGTGCAACAGGTGCAGCGGCAGCTTGCATAGCTTTTGGAATTGGTGGGACTCCAGCTTTCGGAGCACCGGCTTGACCGGCTAGACCATTCTTATTGAAGTACTCAACCCAAGCGGGATCTACCGAAGCGGGATCTGCGAGGAAGCGCTCCTGCATTTCCTCGACTAACCAATCATTTGCACCAAAATCGATATTTGAATCGGAAGCCGACACTGGCTTTCCCCCCTGTTAGTAACCAATTTGCTAGTAACGAGCTGCGTGAGAAGTCTACCGATGGCAGGCCAGATGGTTAAAAACGATCTCAAAATACGAAGCGAAAAGAGAGCGAGATTGGGCACATTTTCGAGCCCGCGGCGGTGGACTCTTAAAGAGTCGCCAGAATTTCAGCGGCTTCGGCAGCAGTCGGGTATGAGCTCTGTGCACCTAACCGAGTCACACTCAAACCAGCGGTCTGGCAGCCCAAATTTGCAGCTGCCATCGGTGACAGGCCATTGGCCAGCCCATAAGCAAAAGTGCCAACGAAGCAATCGCCAGCACCTGTTGTGTCGACTGGTTTAACTTTCTGCGCAGCAACTTTGGCAATTTCGCCATCGGCAATAACTACGCCATCTTCGCCCAGCGTCACAACTAAGTTAATTTTCTGGGCTGCCGCATATTGGGCAATCACGCCATCAGCGGCTGGATCTAAATGTTGCGGATGTAAATCTTGAAATTCATGGCTATTTGGAATTAACCAATCAGTGAGCGCAAGTAGATCAGCTGGAATTTCACGATATGGGGCTGGATTCAGAATTGTGGTGATTCCTAATTTTCGAGCAGCAGCGAAAGCAGCTGTTGTAACTTCAACTGGAATCTCAAATTGACCAATCACCACTTTTAAATCAGCAATTGAATTAATCGCAGCTTCGACCTGTTGAATAGTTACCTTGGCATTTGCACCTGGAACAACGATGATTCGATTATCTCCATCGCCATCTACCCAAATTGGGGCAACGCCACTTGAGCCGGGCACCTTTGCTAAGTAATCTATAGAAACGTTTTGATCTTGGAAATTTTTGATCGCAGATTCACCAAATACATCTTCGCCAACCGCACCAACCATATAAGTTTTTGCGCCTAAGCGAGCTGCAATTACCGCTTGATTAGCACCTTTGCCACCAAAACCAATTGCAAAATCTTTACCAGTAAGGGTTTCGCCACGCTCTGGAATCTGATCTGTGTAAGCGACCATATCGATATTGGTGCTACCGACGACTGCGATACTTGCCATTACTTTTCATCACTTTCCGGAACGATAGTTACCGCGAAATAAATGGTACTAACCGCAAGAATAACTAGTGGTAGGGCGACAAACCAGAGACCGCCTTCGAATTGATATTTGGCGACACCTAAAGCAATTAAGTTAGCTAAAACAGCTGGCGCGCGACCAAAGTGGCGCTGGTTTTTGAAGGAATATGCACATGCAAGTAAGCCTAAACCGCCAAATAATGCGAAGAGTAGAACCCCAAGTAGCGGCAAGATCTCAACCGAACCAGCAACCGAAACATCATCACGAGTTAAATCTAGGTACAGAACAAATACACCTAGGGCTAATACGACTGCGCCTTCAAAGTTGAGCAGGGCTGTCGCGATATTTCGGCGAGTGGCATTACTGAGATGCTTCTTAGATTCAGCGCCCAAGTTCATACCCCTTAAATCTCTACCGAGATGAGTAATCTAATGGAAAAACCGAGTTTCGAACCAATCTCGCATGATGGTCGGCATGATTCGCTGACAAATTTGTTGGCACCGCCACTTTATTACCAGGAAATTGACCGTGAATTGGCGCGGTTACAGCGGATGAAAATCGAGCTCTGCATAATCCGAATAGAGATTCCAAATTCAACATCGCAAGAAGAGATCCTGAATTTTTCAGATGCTCTGACAAATACGGCAAGAGCCGAAGATCTAATTGCGCGGGTTGGCGAATTTGAATTCGGTTTATTGGTTCGAGGCGATGAAACCGTGATTGATAAATTCATAACCCGAATCGAATTCGAAATTGAAATTAACTACGCCTGCACAATAGTTCAAGCCGGCGAAGTAACCCTTGAGCTACTTAACCGGTTAGATCAAATTGCTTTAACGCGGGCGACGACGACGCTGGCTTGAGTTTGGGCGAGGGCGACGGTTGCCGCGACTTGGACCTTTGTTCTCGAGCACTGGTGCAACATATGGAATTCCGGATGGTTCAACAGCGCCGGTAATTTCAATTAACTCGTTAGACATTGGTTCGACATGAACGAATATCGGAGTAACACCAGCGCGTGAAGTAAGAGATTTAACGCCGGACTGGCTCTTGGTGGTTGAAAGCAGAACAACATTGCCTTCTTCGCCAGCACGAGCAGTACGACCGGAACGGTGTAAGTAATCCTTATGATCAGTTGGCGCATCGAAGTGCACAACTAATGAGATTCCATCAACGTGAATACCGCGAGCTGCAACATCTGTAGCAACGAGGGCGGCATTAGGAGTTTCCTTGAAAAGTGCCAAAGTACGAGTACGAACTGCTTGTGACTTGCCACCGTGAAGTGCGCCAACTGGAACACCAGCGTGAGCGAGCTTGTCAGCTAAGCGATCTGCACCGCGTTGCGTCTTAACGAACAAGATGGTCTTGCCGCTGCGAGATGCGATCTGCGCAGTTACATCATCTTTATCAGTTGTCTGCATTGTTAATACATAGTGCTTCATTGTCGAAACTGAGGCGCGGTCATTTTGAAGTGAGTGCGTCTTCGGTGCATTCAAATACTTCTTAACCAGCGCATCAACACCACGATCAAGAGTTGCCGAGAACAATAAACGTTGCCCATCTGGCTTTGCTTGATCAAGAATCTCTTTAACAACTGGCAAGAAGCCCATGTCCGCCATCTGATCTGCTTCATCAAGAACGGTGATCTGTAGATCATCTAGTTGAACTTCGCCCTTATCAAGTAGATCGATTAGGCGGCCTGGTGTTGCAACCAAGATTGGGCAAGATTGACGCATTGCAGTGATCTGCTTGCCGTAAGGCATACCACCAGCAATTACTACTGAATCAAGACCAACAGATTTAGCAAGGGGAGTTAATACTTCATCGATCTGCTGTGCCAATTCGCGAGTTGGTGTTAATACCAAGCCAAGTGGCTTATGTGGCTTTGCTACGCGACCATTTAAATTAGTTAGCATCGCTAAACCAAAAGCTAGAGTCTTTCCGGAACCTGTTTGTCCACGTCCCAAAATGTCATGGCCAGCTAGTGCATCAGGAAGTGTGGCAATCTGAATTGGGAATGGGTTATTAATTCCTTGAGCAGTTAAGCGCTCAACTAATTTAGGCGCAATACCGAGTTCAGCAAAAGTCGTTGTGATTGCGGTTTTAGGTGTGGCATCAATCAAATTAGCATCAGCTAAATTCGCTGAGATGTAATTGTCATCGGCACCGAAATCTGTTGTAGATGAGTGAGTGCGACCGTAAGCGTTTGATGAACTGCGCTCGGGACGGTTATAAGAGTTTGTGCGATCTTCAGCTCGCTTGAAATCACGGGCTGCATTTTCGCTGCGCTTACCAATACCTGGAACGTATTTTTCGCGCTTGCGTGGTTCGAAATTTGGACGACCATCATTGCTTCGCGTTGCGCGCGCCTTTGCAGCGTCGCGACGAGTTGATGGAACGGTGTCGTTATTACGAGCTGAGTCGTTATTACGGACAGGAGCCGGATTACGATCTGGACGAGTTGCACGCTCGGCTACAAACTTCTTAGCGCGAGTTTCTGGCTTCTCGGTGAAAGTCTTTTTAAATGCTGGCTTTTCGCCACGTGGTGCATCTGTACGTGGACGCTCTGAACGCGCACGATCGTTGTTTGGACGGTCGCTGCTTGGTCGTTCGTTACGGGGACGTTCAGTGCGATCAGCAGTTGGACGTGCACCGCGAGGCGCGCTTGAACGTGGAGCAGAGGTACGAGCCTTTGAAGAAGTTGGCTTACCTGAACGTGGACGTTCAAATACTGGAACTTCAACGCCTTCAGTCATTGGCTTATCAGCACGTGGCTTAGAAACTTTTGATTCGGCATAACGCTTGGCACGTAACTTAGAACGCTCAAGGTTGCGAGCTTCTTTCTTCGAAACGGTACGTGGATCAATATCTGAATAACGACGCGAAGCAGATTCCTTCTGCGCAGTTGTTTTATTCGCTGGCTTACCAGCTTTGGCCGCGGCCGCTCGTCGAGCTTTGCCAGGGGCAGGGGTACGTGGTTGTAGAGCCATAGAAAATCAACACCAATCAAGACGTAAACAAGCGCGTCTTGGTTTGACTCAAATTGGTCAGGGTGGAGATAAGACTCGCAAGAAAGTGCAATTTTGCACTTATGTGGGGGAAGTACTTTGCCTCGGATGAAGCAATGCCTAATTCTACCTTGGATTATTAGTAACTCTTACCAAGTTATTTAGATTTATTTACGCTCATATCGGTAGCCTTTCGTAATGAATTCTGCGCGTAATAAATCATGGGTACCTATCTATATAGCGCTCGGAATTGTATGGGGATGTTCATTCATATTTATTAAGTTAGGTCTTGAATTTCTAACTCCGTATGGCGTCGCCTTTGGCAGATGCGCGCTCGGGGCCATAACTCTGCTGATTGCCCTGAAAATCAAGGGTTTCACTCTGCCGCGAGATCGTTCAACTTGGTTTCATCTTTGGGTGGTCTCGCTTCTGCTAAATGTAATTCCCGGAATTCTCTTTGCGGTTGCCGAAACTGAAGTGACCTCAATTTTGGCCGGCATTATTAACGCAGTTACACCGTTAATGACGATGCTTGCAATCATGATTGCTTTCCGTGATGAAGTGTTACAGCGAAATCAAGTAATCGGTTTAATCACGGGTTTTATCGGAGTCTTAATTGTCCTGGGAGCCTGGCAAGGTTTAGGAAGTAATCCTTGGTGGGCGATCGGAGCCCTTCTATTAGCAGTAGCTTGTTACGGAATTTCATTTCCCTATTCACGCAAGAATGTTCTGCCCCGCAAATTACAACCCGAAACGATGGCCGCAACCCAATTAGTTGCGGCAACAATTACTTTGCTACCAATGTTCATCTGGGATGGAATAGCTGAAAATACTTATCCAATCGGCCCGGTACTTGCAATGTTGGCGCTAGGCGTATTTGGCAGTGGTTTTGCCTATATCTGGAATTTTAAAATTATGTCAGCAGCCGGAAGTGCGATCGCTTCATCAGTTACTTTCGTGACACCTGTGGTTGCCGTACTGGTGGGAATTATTTTCTTGGGCGAATCGATAACCTGGAACGAACCAGTTGGCGGTTTAGTAGTTCTCTTTGGTGCAGCAACTGCACAAGGGAGAATTAAATTAAATCGAAAATCCAACCGGTAGTTCAAGGCGATTAGCTTTTAATAACTCTTCATTACTCAAAATATTTCGAGTTGATTCATCCGCGACAATAATTCCACCGGCCAGAATCAATGATCTTTCGCAGAGTTCTAGGGCATAGGGCAAATCATGAGTAACCATAATCATCGTGATATCTAGCGAACGTAAAATATCGGCCAATTCACGCCTTGATGCTGGATCTAAATTCGAGGAAGGTTCATCAAGAACCAAGATCTCAGGCTGCATCGCCAAAACTGTTGCAACAGCTACTCGCCGACGTTGGCCAAAGGAGAGGTGATGCGGCGGACGATCACGAAATTCCAGCATTCCAACTTGGGTTAGCGCATCGTTTACTAATTTATCGAGCTCTTCACCGCGCTTGCCCATGTTGTATGGGCCAAAGGCAACATCTTCACCAACTGTCGGCATAAAGAGCTGATCATCTGGATCTTGGAAAACTATGCCAACTTTTGCGCGTACCTTTTTAATCGACTCTTTATCTTTGGCATCAACCAAAATTCCTGCAACTGCAACTTTTCCATGAGCAGTTGGGTGAATGCCGTTCATGTGCATTACAAGAGTTGTTTTACCAGCGCCGTTAGGACCGAGCAATGCAACTCGCTCGCCTTTTTCAATGCGCAGATTAACTCCGAAGAGCGCCTGGTTGCCATCTGGATAGGCAAATGCCAAATCTTCAATTAATAAACTTGGTTGATTGCTCATAACGATAATCCTAAACTGATCAATAGAATCGTGGCGGCTAAAATTGGAAGTGACAGCGCGGTAAACCAAATTTCTTTGGAAAGCTTTGGCGGTTCATCATGAGGCAAAACACCTTCGTAACCGCGCGAGAGCATTGCAAGGTGAACTCGCTCGCCTCGTTCATAAGATCTAATAAATAGCGCGCCAGCAGCAGTTGCTAGAACTTTCCAATGCTTGATGCCGGTTGCATTAAAGCCACGTGATTCGCGAGCAACTTTCATGCGTTCCATTTCATCGTTTACGACATTGATATATCGCAACATAAAGGAGGCAATCTGAACCATCAGAGTTGGCAGCTTTAACTTCTCTAAACCGCGCAAAATTTCGCGCGCAGTTGTAGATGTCGAAAGGGTAATTGCGGTTAGCACGCCAAGAGTTCCCTTAATCAAGATTCCAGCAGCTGCGATCAAACCTTCTTCGTATAAATTAAAGGGGCCGAAACTTACCTGGTCTCCTTTCCCGAAAAATGGCATTAATACTGCAAAAAATACGAATGGAACTTCAATCAAAGCACGTGTAAAAAGCAAGCGCAGAGGAATTTTCGCCATCACGGCAGCGCCCAAAATTAAGAGAAAGTAGCCCAAGAAATTAAGCCAGTTCAGCGTTGGGGTAGCTACTACCGTGAAGATAAAAAGCAGCGCAGCGATGATTTTTGGGTGTGCTGGTAGCGAGTGAACTACTGAATGGCGATGTAAATAGAGCCGTTCGCCAACATCATGACCATGATGATGGGACTCTTCGACCTTAATCGTCAGCCTTTTTTCTACGTAGCAACAGGAATAATCCACCGGAAAATGCGCCAGTTGCGATTACGCCGATAACGCCAGCTGCGCCAACAGATAGACGTTCATTCTCAACACCTTTAACGCCATAGTCTGCTAACGCAGTATCAGCGTTTGAATTTTCTTTGGCAGTTTCGATAAACCCAATATCTTCGGCAACTTTTTCGAGTCCATCAGGGCTGGATGAGGCATAGAAAGAAGCACCGCCGGCAAGAAGGGCAGAGATTAAAAGACCAAGAATTAAAAATTTGCGATTGCTCATAATTACTTAGTCCGAATCTCGAGTTGGACTTCTTTATTATTCCAACCAAAAACTAAATCTGATCTACTTGCCATAACTGCGCTAATAGTTAGGGCCGTGATAATTGCTTCGCCAATTCCAATCAAGATATGCGTGCCAACCATGGCACCGAGAACGGTGGTTACCGAAAATGTTGCGGTTGCACCCATGGCATATTGAATTACAAAACCGATTGCAGCAAATGGCACCGAACAGAGTCCAGCTGCAGCGGCCGCGATTGGAATTGCTGATTTCTTCTTAGGCAAAATCTTGCGAATCAGCAGATATATTCCGTAGCCGCCCCAAACTCCAAGCACTGCCATGTTGAAAACATTTAGACCGATCGCGCTGAGACCGCCATCGGCAAAGAGAAAACCTTGCATGACTAATACAACTGTCAGGGCAAGTGTTGCGGCATATGGTCCGACTAAAACCGCGGCTAAGGCGCCACCGAGTAAATGTCCGCTGGTTCCAGCAGCAACCGGGAAATTAAGCATCTGAACGGCAAAGATAAAGACTGCAGTCAGGCCAGCTAATGGCGCGCTCTTCTCATCTAACTGTTTGCGAGCGCCCACTAATGAATAGGTAATCGCGCCAGCAGAAGCGGCGGCGAAGATCGCCGAAGTTGGCAGATCGATAAATCCATCAGGAATATGCATAGGAAAAGGTTAATGCAAATCATTCGCATCTGCTAGATATAAGCAAGAGACCCCTTCGAGCAGGGCTTTTGAGCCTGAACCCGAGGTGTTTCAAGGGCAAACTCCAGAGAAATGCTCAGTTAAGGCGTATAGAGTCTGGCTAACTCGAAGATAGGGGAGATCTCATGAGCGATGACGAAGGCATGGAAGATCTTGTTACCGAGGAAATGCTCTGGGATCGAATCCCGGAAGTTGAAGGCGCTGAACGTGCCAGTACCTATTACGAATTAAGCGCGCGAATTTTTGCACGCGGACAATATGACGAAGCGCTAGCGCTAGCTGAAACAGCTTGCGATATTTATGACCAACTTGGCGCAAGTGCACCATCTGAAGGAATGGCTCAGGCATATAGCGCAATTGGTTATAACTTAAATCAACTAAAGCGTATGGATGAAGCCGCAACAGCAATGTCAAAAGCGGTAGAAATTTTGCGCACCAATAAATCTCCGATCGCGCTCGAGCTTGCTTGCACGCTGGGCGAGTGGTGGTACGCCTCCAAGAATTATGAAAAAGTAATTAGCACAATGGATGAATGTGCTCAAGAGCATTTAGTAGATGGCAATGAATATGGCGCAGCAAATGATCTTTACTTAATTGGGTGCGCGCATCGCTCGCTAAAGAATTTCCGCGATGCAATAGTTTCTTTTTATGAGGCGCGCGATCTATATAAGAAGAATAAGGAAGTTATTCAAGTTGCACGTTGCGATCAGAAAATTGCTTCTTGTCACGTTGCTCTTGCTGAAGGCGAGCTAGCGCTCGAACGTTCTCGCAAAGCACTAGATGTTTTCGAAACCGCGCACGATCATTTGCGCACAAATAATGCACTCTTTGAATATGGCAAAGCGCAAGTTCTGCTTGAACGGTATGACGAAGGTCTAAATACACTCGAGCAAGTACTAACTGTTGCTACTGATGAAGATCCCAAAGACTTTGAATTTATCGTCGAAATTGAAAGTTCAATCGCTGCAGTTATGCGCATTCAAGGTAGAAATACTGAAGCCGACGAAATCGATCGCCGTTTGATTTCTGTACGTGAAGCGTTAGAAGATTAATTCAAAATGTTGATAGATAAGGGCTTTAACGTGGCAGATGCTGCAAAGCCCAGTGGTACATCGCGATAGCGCCTGCAGCTGATGCATTCATGCTGCGCGTTGATCCGTATTGGTTAATCTCAAGAACAACTTCACAGACGGCGACAGCTTCTTCACTCATGCCAGCGCCTTCTTGACCGAAGAGAAGTACACAACTTTCTGGCAAAACAGTTGATTCGAGTTGCTTGGAAATGCCAGGCAAATTATCAATTCCGATAATTGGTAAACCTTGCTCGCGACAGTAGTTACCAAAATCTTCAACTGTCGGATGATGAACAATTGTTAAGTAGCGATCTGTAACCATGGCGCCGCGTTTATTCCAATCGCGCTTACCGACGATGTGAACTGCGCTTACGTTAAATGCATTTGCAGTTCGCACAACAGATCCAATATTTAAATCGTGTTGCCAATTCTCAATTGCAATCTGTAATTTGTGGCGCTTGGTATTTAAGTCTGCCACGATTGCAGCAACAGACCAATAGCGATAATGATCTAGAACATTACGGCGATCGCCATTCTCAAGAAGCTCTAAGTCGTACTCATCGCCAGTTGGCCAAGGTTTTGGATGCGGACCAACTCCGACCACAGGAAAGAATTCTCCGGGTCCAATTTCAGCTGGTGGCATGCTCATTAGGACAATCTATCTTTAGTAATAAGAAAGTAGTATTCGCAGCATGAAATTGCGGCCACTCTCAAAGCTCTCAATTGGCATATTGCTGTTCACAGCCGCATTCTTCGGAAGCGCTCAGGCACCGGCCGCTTTAAAGAGCAGCGCAATAACTCCAATCTTAAAGAGTGCCGCCAGCTCTAAATCCTTGGCAAATCCAGGAATGGTTTTGATCGATCCAGTGACGGGCGAGACGCTCTTTGAAAATAGCGCTAGTTCGCTACGTAAGCCGGCCTCACTTTTAAAGCTGCTTTCAGCAACTGCGCTTCTTAATTATCTAACCCCTGAACATCGCTTTGTCACCGAGCTTTATAAAGGATACGAGCCCAACTCCCTAATTATCGCAGGCTCCCTAGATCCTTGGATGGAGCGAAATAATTCGGTTGCCACAAAGATGAACCGAGTTTCCCTCCCAAAAATTTATAAAGCAGCCATAAAGAAACTAGATGCCGATAATGGCGCTCCGATCAAGAGCGTCACAATTAGTTATGCCAATTTTTACACTGCAGATCTGGCTATCTTGATTAAAGAATTTAAAAGCCGCAACATTAAGGTCACAACAACCAAGATCAGCACCAAAGAAGTTGGAATATTTGGAAAAGAATCATTTGCCAAATTTGAATCACCTAAGTTGCAGACCATCATGGATTGGATGTTGCTCTGGAGCGATAACACGTTAGGTGATCGGATGGCTACCTATGCTTCGATGAAAGCCGGGTATGGCTACCAGCAGTCCGGAATCGAAAAAGTCTTTATAGATACTTTGACTAATTTAGGCATAGATTCAACCGGGCTAAATGCAGTTGATGGCAGCGGACTTTCAAAAGCTAATCGAGTTTCTGCAAACTTAATTGGTCAATTACTGCTGAAAACTTATCGCAATGAGAAGTATCAAAGCATCTATGGTGGCTTGCCTATCGGCGGAGTAAACGGAACTTTAAGGTCGCGATTTGTCGAGAGCGCTCCGAGCGCAGTCGGATTGATTCGCGCGAAGACCGGAACTTTAAATGGGACTATTTCACTTGCTGGATATGTACAAGGTGGAGATCGCGAATACATCTTTGTCGCAATTGCTGATCAAATTCCACTAGGAAATTACGCTGCAAATGCGGCTCGTAAGTCCTTAGATAAAGTTGTCGCAAAGTTTGCGTTACCGTTAATTGTACCTTCGCCATCACCATCTCCGGAAACCAGCCCTAGCCCACTTCCAAATCCAAGCGCTAGCGCCTCAGCGGTTGTCGAAAACCTTTATGGAGCCGCCGTAACAAGCAACCCAAGTTCTTGAGGTTGGTTCATCGTAAGTAATTCCGATTGGTTCTACACAAGCTTTAATTTTCTGGATAACTTTTAAATCAGAGGCTCGGACTTTTGAAACGGTACCGCTCTTGTAATTAACCACAAATAGTGCAGTGCCATCACTTGAAATCGCAAGCGATCTTGCAGCGCTTCCTGTCTTAACTAAACCGATCGCTTTATTTGAAATTAGATCCCAGGCGGCAACTTTGCCTGCCATATTTAAGGTGACATACATTTTGCTGTTATCTGGTGAGAGTACAACTGCACGAGGATTGATACCGATCGGGATTAATTTCTTGGAAAAATCTTGTAAATCTACGACATGGATATTGCTGCCGCCCATTTCGGCAATATAAGCCTTGGTGGAATCATTACTGATGGCGATTCCGCGAGGATATCTACCAATTTTGATCGATTTAATGCGCTTCTGTTTTTCGATCGAAATAATATCTAAAGTGTAAGAACACCAATTTGTGACTAAAACATACTTATTATCTGGGGTTACTTCAATAACTTTCGGCACCGAACCAACGGCATATACACCGTCAATTTTGAAGTTAGTTAAGTTAATTCGATAGACAAAGCTGCTGTCATAGCCATTTGCAGGAGAGCAAATGTCATGCCCTTCTTTATTAAAACCTTTGCCATACATGGCGTAATTTGTTACATATAGGTACTTGCCATCAGGTGAAAATGAGCCTTCGACGGGAGAGCCGCGATATAGCCCGGAATACTTGGTAAAACCAAAGTCACTTAATCTCACTGAATCTGGGATTGTTTTGAGTAACTCTTGGGTGTTGGAATCGTAGAGAGTGACAGAGTGTCGGTACATCATGTTGTGAGCGCTAACTAGCCCGGTTCCTGATGATTTAACTGATTTAGGACTGATATTTCCAGAAATTGTCTTTACTAAAACCAACTTACTTTGATCTGAAGTTGGGTTTGCTTGGGTCTGCGAAAAAGAGGTAAGTGAAGAGGTAAGTACGATTGCTAAAAGAATTCCAATTGACTTACGCATAAGTAGATCTTATGCCATGGATTTAGTCGTCATCCTCATCTTCATAGTCGTCATCATGATCTTCTCTACTCTTTTTGCGATCACCTTTGTGGTCATCGTCATCTTCATCGTCGTCATCATCATCATCGTCAGAGTTACCACTTGGGGGAAGGATCGGATTGTTTCCAGTCGAACTTGCTACTGAACTAGGAGGATTGATAACTGTTGCAGAACTTGCAACACCAGCAGCTGATGCAACTGCGACCGATTGAGTTGGTCGGAAATCATCGTCGTTAACGTCATAATCATCTTCATAACCTGTTGGGGCAGTTATCGAATTTACGGTATTTGATTCTGAAGTAAAATTGCCAGCTACCTTCTCAACTACTGCGCTGCTAGCGCTAGCTACTGTGGCTGGAAATTCTTCGCTTGAAATGAATCCCCATCCAGCAACTCCGGTTAGGGCCAGAGTTGTTACAACTGCAAAGATGCCGCCCTTGCGCGCCTTTGGTGAAAGGCTTGCTGGCTGATCGTTATCGGCTAGCTCGAACCACGCGGGCTTATTCATCTTTTCCATAGGCAGAAAATAGCCGAGCATCCTGAGAGCTCACTGGGAGGACTGGCGGGGGCGGCTGTGTATTTATCTGGGTAGCCTTGCCCCGTGAGCGTAAATGAGGCGATTCCGAGCCCCGATGTCCGAATTCGGGGCTATATCGACCTAATGAAATTGCGCGTCGTCGAGCTCTTATTGGTTACGACTCTGCCGGCTCTAGTTTTAGCCCAGAATGGAATTCCGCCAGTTGGCTTATCTATCGCCACCATCATCGGCGGAACTCTAGCCGCCGGAAGTGCAAATGCTTTTAACATGGTGATCGAAAGCGAAACCGATAAGTTGATGAAGCGAACTGCTCAACGACCAATCGCCACCGGAATCATTTCTCGAAGCCAAGCAACGCTCTTTGCAACTGCAGTCGGATTAATTTCATTACTTGTTTTCTGGATTTTCACGACGCCACTTGCAACTTTATTAACTTTAATTGCAATTCTTTTTTATGTCTTGATCTACACCATGGCGTTAAAACGTCGCACTTCACAGAATATTGTCTGGGGTGGCATCGCAGGATGCATGCCAGTTCTAATTGGTTGGGCAGCAGTTACAAATCAATTATCAAATGTGGCTTGGGCCTTCTTCTTCGTTATCTTTTTCTGGACTCCGCCACATTTCTGGGCCCTTGCAATTAAATATAAAGATGATTACAACGCTGCCGGAATTCCCATGTTGCCTGGTGTTACTTCGCAGAAGAATTTACATGGACAGATGTGGTTTCATACCATTGCAATGTACTTAGCTTCAATTGCAACAATCGATTTTGCTCGATTAGCTAATTGGGTTCAAGCGATCAATGCATTTCTCTTTGCAGTCTTTGCATACGAACTAGTCCAGTTGCGCGGGAGCAATCCGGATTATGGAAAAGTAGCGGCGAAGGTATTCCAGTGGTCGATCACTTACTTGAGTTTATTTTCGGTATTACTAGTTGCAGCAGTACTAATCTAAATTAATTTAGCGCCTGCGCAATATCTTTAATTAGATCATCGCTATGTTCAAGGCCAACTGAAAGACGCAATGTAGTCGGCGTAATACCCATTGCTGCTTGATCTTCAGCACTTAAACGGCGGTGCGTTGTCGATGCTGGATGAGTAATTAAAGTCTTGCTATCACCTAAATTATTGGAAATATCAATAATTCTTAGGGCATCCATGAACTTAAAGACATCTTTCTTTGTGCCCTTGAAAGTAATGCCAATTGTGGTTCCGAATCCAGTCATCTGCTGCTTAGCTAGCTCGTGGCCTGGATGCGATGGCAAGCCAGGAAAACTTACAACTGAAATCTCGGGGCGGGTTTCTAAGAATTCGGCAATAAGTTGGGCATTTTTTGCCATTCGTTCGACACGCATATCTAATGTCTCAAGTGATTTCAAAAGAACCCAGGCATTAAATGGACTAATCGCTGGACCGGTATGGCGGAAGAATGGCTTGAAATATTCATTGATGTAACTAAAGCTGCCCAAGACTGCGCCAGCTAGAACACGACCTTGACCATCAATATGTTTAGTCGCTGAATACATCACGACATCTGCACCAAGTTCGAGTGGTCGTTGCATAATTGGCGAGGCCATCACATTGTCAACAATTACTGTTGCGCCAACTTTATGTGCCAAGTCAGAGATCATGCGGATATCTACGATCTCCATTAAGGGATTACTTGGTGATTCAATGAAAACAACTTTGGTTGGTCGATCTAAAGCTTTAGTCCAAACGGCAGGATCGGTGCCAGCAACTAACTCAACTTCTACGCCCCAAGCTGGAAGAAATTCTGTTAACACCACATGGCACGAGCTAAACATGGCCGCAGTTGCAACTACACGATCACCAGCCTTAACCATGCACGCAACGGATGCAAACATCGCAGACATTCCGGAACCTGTAGCAACACAAAGTTCGGCGCCTTCTAGTTCGGCTAAACGATTTTCAAACATGGCAATTGTCGGATTGCCAAAACGACTATAAACAAAGTGATCGGTCTCATCGATAAATGAATCTTCAGCTTCTTGCGCTGATGAATAGGTAAAACCACTATTTAAAAAGAGCGCTTCGGATGTTTCGCCAAAACCAGTACGAGTCAGGCCAGCTCGAACCTGAGAAGTTTGTGGATTTAACTGCCAATCTGGGGCAGGGCGGCGATTGGGTTCTTGGTAGCCCCAGGCATCTTTACTCACCTGCTAAGTGTAAGGGGAAGGCCTATCATGGTGGGCATGAGTAATTTGGCGGTAGCAGTTCAAGATTTAAGTAAGAAATATGGCGATCAGCTAGCTGTATCGCATGCCAACTTTGAAGTTCCGCTTGGAACAGTTTGTGGCTTTGTGGGCCCTAATGGATCTGGCAAGACAACGACAATCCGTATGTTGTTGGGCCTAATCACACCAACTGGTGGCACCGGTGAAATCTTGGGCCACTCAATTACTCATCCCGAACGTTATCTTTCAAGTGTCGGCGCCATGATTGAAGGTCCTGCCTTCTATCCAGCACTTACCGGACGTGAAAATTTAAATGTTCTGGCAACTCTTGGTGGATATGGCACCGATCATGTGCAATCGCTTCTCGAGCGCGTTGGTCTCGGCGATCGTGGACATTCAAAATATAAAACTTACTCACTTGGCATGAAGCAACGTTTAGGAATTGCTGCTGCACTACTGCCAAATCCCAAACTATTAATTCTTGATGAACCAACTAATGGGCTAGACCCCGAAGGCATTCAAGAGATTCGAGATTTACTGAAATCATTAGCTCAAGAAGGCACCACTGTTTTCGTCTCGTCACACTTACTCTCCGAACTTGAATTAATCAGCCAGCATTTAGTTATGTTGCGAAAAGGAAAAGTTTTATTCGCTGGCAAAATTGAAGATCTCTTTCTTGCGCAACAACCTTTCATCTTGGTCAAGACGCCGATTGAAAGCGACTTAGCGAAAATCCAGGAGATTGCTAACGCAGCTGGCCATAAATCAACAATTCGCAGTGGGGTTGCTCATATTGAAGGCCCAGCAGATTGGGCAGCCGAACTAAATAAATCGGCCTTTGCAGCTGGCATAACCCTTTCGCAACTATCGCCGATGTTGCCTAGCCTGGAAGAGACCTTCTTTGAAATGACAGGTGATAGCGAATGATCAAAGTATTTAAATCTGAGTGGCGCAAATTGCGCAGACCTACGCTCTTTGTCGGCACCATGTTGGCTTCAGCAGGCCTAACTGGATTGGTTACCTCTCTACTCTTTCTTTTAATTGATTCGCCACAAGGAAATTCTGATCGCGGAAATATGATCTCGCGTGAAATTCTGCAGTTACCGAGTGGTTTATCAATTGGATTTAGCAATGCCGCTGGCTTACTAGGCATCGTGGCGCTCTGTGTTTTCGCAGCCCAGACAGCTCAGGAATACACATACGGGACTCTGCGCAATTTGTTAGTTCGTCAGCCTCGACGAATTCAGCTCTTAGTTGGTAAGTATTTTTCTATGGCCTCATTTGCAATCGTGATGGTGATACTGGCTGCAATCGTCAGCATGTCTCTTGCCTTTGGTCTATCAGGCAGAGCGAAAGTTGAAACCGATGCCTGGGTAACTTCAGGTGCACTTTCAGATTTAGCAAATACCTTTGGAAATGTACTTCTTTCGGTAATCGCATTTGGCACCGTCGGCATGATTTTAGGTTTGTTGCTTAGATCTCCTATTAGTTCAATTTCGCTGGGAGTTATCTGGTTGTTAATTGTGGAGAATATTCTGATTGCCGTTAAATCAAGTCTGGGCAATTGGATGCCGGGAAGTTTGATGTCCACAATTGCAGTTGGTGGCACAGAAGATATTTCCTATTCGCATGCAACTTCTATGGTTGCGATATATCTCTTAATTAGCTCCGGAATCGTGGTACTACTTTTCAAACGTCGTGATGTTTCCAATTAATTGCTGGTGACACGAGCGCGCGTCTAAGTATTTTCTAAGGTGCCCCATTTATCCTTGGGGCATGTCGAAGCGGCTTATTTCGCTCGCAGTCGCGCTTACTTTTCTCGGTAGCAGCACGGCTGTTTATGCTGCCACCCCAAAACCAACTCTCGCGCAGATCGAAGCTGCTAAGAAAGCAGAAGCAGCTAAGAAAGCAGCTGCCGATGCGGCGGCAAAGAAACTTGCTGCTGCAAATCTGACGCTACGAGCGCTAACTGTAAAAGCAAATGCCGCACTTGCTTTATATCTACGAGCAAAAGCAGAACTTGCAACAGCAACGGCCGAAGCGAATGCTGCTGCTGAATATGCGCGCAAGACTGCTGAAGAAGTATCACTTGCTCATCGCACGATCGGAAAATTAGCGGTTAATGCTTACATGATGGGCGGAACATTTAGCGATATCGAACCGCTCTTGAGTTCTAATGGCCCACAAGATTTAGTTGATCGAATTACAACTCTGCAATCTCTCGGAACTCAGAACTCTAAAGCCCTTGAGCGTTACAAGGCGGCTGAATTAGTCGCGCGTGCAGCAAAAGTTGTGGCAGATGCGGCAAAAGCTAAGCAAGTGGTTGCAACTGAAAAAGTTGCTGCAGCTAAGAAAGTTGCCGATGATGCAAAAGCGCTACAGCAAAAAGAGGTAGATAAACTTCGAGCAGTTCAAGATAAGTTAATTAAAGAATTAGCGAAAGCCAAGAATGTACGCATCACTTTGCAACAACAGCGCCAGTTGGCATTACTTGAAGAAGCTCAAGCTGGCCAAGCTGCACAAACGCCTGGCCAATCAAAAGTCTGGCCTAATTTAGGTTTCAAGGGTCGCTCGACAATTCGAACAACTCAAGAGCAACGAGATAAAGCAGTTGCCTTCGCCAAGAAGCAGGTACTTGCGCGCAAACCATATATTTGGGGCACTCAAGGGCCGAACTCGTTCGACTGTTCTGGTTTGGTCTATGCCGCTTATAAATCAGCCGGTTTAGGCTGGCCAAATTGGGATCGCCTTAACTCAGCGCTTTATTCGGGTTACACCAAGCATGTAACCCTTAATGAATTAGTGCCTGGCGATCTCTTGTTCTATTCATATAAAGGCACTATTTCAAGCATTCACCACATCACGATCTACGCTGGAAACGGCATGATGTGGGAAGCCAATTCCAAGGGTAAGGGTCTGCTTTACTCCAATATTTATAGCATTAAGGGCTTAATGCCATTTGGTGGTCGGGTCTAGTCTTAGCCCCGTGAGTATCAATCCAGCCACTGTCGCGATTCGTAGCGCAGTACGAGATTGTCTATCAAGCTGTAGCGCCGGCGACAATGTAATTGTTGCTGTTTCTGGTGGCGCTGATTCCTTAGCTCTAGCGGCTGCACTACTTCCGGAAACCAATAGCGCACTTCTTAATTTGATTGCAATCACTATTGATCATCAATTGCAAGATAAATCTGGCGAACAAGCCGAGCGCGTAGTAGCACAGTTAAAAGAGTTCGGAATTTCGCAATCAGAAATAATTAAAGTAACCGTCGAATTAACCGATGGCCTAGAAGCATCTGCTCGAAGAGCTCGGTATGAAGCACTTGAGCAAGCGGCTACAAAGTACAACGCGAAAGTAATTTTCTTAGGTCACACGCTAAATGATCAAGCTGAAAGTGTTCTGCTTGGATTAGCTCGCGGATCTGGGGCTCGCTCACTTTCCGGAATGGCTAAGTGCAATGGAAAATACTGCCGACCACTTTTGAAAATTACTCGCGAACAAACTCTGGCTGCATGTAGCGAAAATAATTTATCGCCTTGGATTGATCCACATAATTCAGATTCCCAATTCGCTCGAGTACGTGTTCGCACCGATGCGTTGCCCAAGTTAGAGGAGAGCATTGGACCTGGCATTACACAGGCGCTGGCTCGAAGCGCCGATTTATTGCGCGATGATGCCGATGCCTTAGATGGCTGGGCTGATCAATTCTCCGAAGGGTTAGATCTATCCGATCTAGATATCGCCCGCTTGGCCGAACTTCCTAAAGCGGTTCGAACCCGAGTTTTACGGAAGGCGATTTACGCGGCAGGGGCGCCAATGGGCTCAATTTCGGCCGATCATGTGGCCAATGTTGAGGCCTTCATCACCTCTTGGCATGGCCAAGGCGCCTGCAGCCTCCCCGGCGGTGTGAAGGTTGAGCGAATTTCGGGCAGACTTTCGCTCCTGTCCCGCTAGTTATCTAAGCCAGGTTATTTAAAAAGGAGCACCGTGGATCTATCAGCAATTGAAAGCGATATCGAGCGCGTAATTGTTAGCGAAGTAGATTTGCAAGCACGCATTAAAGAGTTAGCTGCTCAAGTGGATGCTGACTATGAAGGCCGCGATGTTCTGCTCGTCGGTGTTCTAAAAGGCGCAGTCATGGCGATGGCTGATCTAACTCGGGCAATGCAGCGCCACCTAGAAATGGATTGGATGGCAGTTTCTTCTTACGGCTCTGGCACCAAATCAAGTGGCGTCGTTCGTATTCTGAAAGATTTAGATCGTGACATCACAGGTCGAAATGTTTTGATCGTTGAAGATATTGTCGATTCTGGTTTAACCCTTTCATGGCTCAAGTCGAACCTAGAATCACGTGGCGCAGCCAATGTAGATATTTTGGCAATCTTGCGTAAACCAGAAGCTGCCAAAGTTGAAGTAACTGTTAAGTATGTTGGCTTTGATATCCCAACTGATTTCGTCGTTGGCTACGGATTAGATTTCGATGAGAAGTATCGCAATCTGCCATTTATTGGTGTGCTCGCAAAGCACATGTACGAATAGAAACCTTATGACTAAAGAGAAAACGTCTAAAGAAGAGAAGAAAAAAGTTTTCAAGGTAGTTGCAAAACGCGGCGAGAAGAAGCCGACTACCAAAGCAGGCCGGATTTTCCGCGGCCCACTTTTCTGGATCGTATTTGCAATCATCGCTGTCTCTGTCTTCGGACAAATTTCTGGCGCAGGTAGCGCCTATACAAAGGTAAATACTTCTCAGATTCTTGATGCGATTGCACAATCTGAAGTTCAAAGCGCAACTGTGGTTGATAAAGATCAGCTAATTCGAATCGAGTTAAAAGCTGGGCGCACAATCAAGGGCGCCACTAAGGTCGAAGCTTCCTACGTTGCCCGTCAGGAACCAACAATTGTTGATGCGTTAAGCGCTAATCCACCTATAAATGGCTGGAATATCGAGGTTCCAAAGACTTCGCTCTTAGTTAGCTTCCTATTTTCCTTGGCCCCAATTTTAATTATTGGTCTGCTCTTCTTCTTTATGATGAGCCAAGCCCAAGGTGGCAATAAAGTATTTAGTTTTGGAAAATCGCGCGCAAAGTTGCAGAGCGATGATGTTCCAAAAACTACCTTTGCCGATGTAGCTGGTGCTGATGAAGCGATCGCCGAGCTGCACGAGATAAAAGATTTCTTAGCAAATTCAGCAAAGTACGCTGAGCTAGGTGCCAAGATTCCAAAGGGTGTATTGCTCTACGGTCCGCCCGGAACTGGAAAGACTTTATTGGCTCGCGCAGTTGCTGGCGAAGCCGGAGTTCCGTTCTACTCAATTTCTGGTTCTGATTTCGTAGAAATGTTCGTAGGTGTCGGCGCAGCTCGCGTACGTGATCTATTCACACAAGCAAAAGCAAATGCGCCAGCAATTATCTTTGTTGATGAAATTGATGCTGTTGGTCGCCAACGTGGCACTGGTATGGGTGGTGGTCACGACGAACGTGAACAAACTCTTAATCAATTACTTGTTGAGATGGATGGCTTTGATGCCAATGGCCAAGTAATTTTAATTGCCGCAACAAACCGTCCTGATGTTTTAGATCCTGCGTTGCTGCGCCCAGGTCGCTTTGATCGTCAGATTGCAGTTGATCGACCTGACCTAAAGGGTCGCGAAGCTATTTTGCAGGTTCACGCCAAGGGCAAACCCGTTGCTAAAGATTTAGCGCTACTTGATTACGCCCGACGTACACCTGGATTTACTGGCGCCGATCTAGCAAATGTATTAAATGAAGCCGCGCTTCTTTCCGCTCGCGAACAGAAGAAAGAGATCGGCAATCCCGAGCTCGATGAGGCTATCGATCGCGTGATGGCCGGTCCACAGCGTAAATCACGCTTAATGTCTGATTCTGAGCGTCTAGTTACTGCTTATCACGAGGCTGGCCATGCACTTGTTGCACATGCCTTGCCTCATACCGATCCAGTTCACAAGATCACCATCATGCCGCGCGGTCGCGCACTTGGTTACACCATGGTTTTGCCTGATGATGATAAATATTCAACTACTCGCAATCAGTTGCTTGATCAGTTGGCATATTCACTTGGTGGACGTGCTGCCGAAGAATTGATTTTCCACGATCCTTCAACTGGTGCATCAAATGATATTGAGAAAGCAACGGCGTTAGCTAAAGCAATGGTTACTCAATACGGAATGACCGAAGCAATTGGTGCGATCAAATTAGGCTCCGATGGATCTGAGCCATTCATGGGTCGTAGCTATGGACATGAACGTGATTACTCCGAAAATGTTGCGGGCATCATTGATGCCGAAGTTCGCAAATTAATTGAGAATGCCCATCAAGAAGCATTCGACATCTTGGTTGCCAATCGCAAAACTCTAGATGCGATGGTTCTTATCTTGTTAGATCGTGAAACAATTAATAAAGATGAGATTTCCGAAATTTTCAAGAAGGTTAAGTCATGGCCAACTCGACCAGCCTGGACCGGATCTGTAACTCGAGTTCCATCGGATATTCCACCGGTTGAAGTTCCTGCCAAGGCAAAAGTTGAAGAGGTAGTTGAAGCAAAGAAACCTCGCGCTAGAAAGAAATCTAGTGAGTGAGATAAATTCGATCTCGATCGAAAACGGTGATGGTCGCGCAAAGCATCCATATGATGCAGCGCGCGCCGAAGCCGCTGTTCGCGAGTTATTACTTGCGCTAGGTGAAGATCCAGAACGTGATGGTCTGCGTGATACTCCAGCGCGAGTGGCACGGGCAATGGCCGAAAATTTCGCCGGCTTGTACCAATCGCCAGAGGAAGTTCTGACAACTACCTTTGATATTGGCCATGAAGAACTGGTAATTATTAGGGATATTGACCTCTTTTCTCAGTGCGAGCACCACTTAACCCCTTTCCACGGTGTGGCTCATGTTGGCTATATTCCAAATGGAAAAATCACCGGGTTATCGAAAGTGGCTCGTTTAGTTGATCTCTTTGCCCGTCGCCCACAGGTTCAAGAGCGAATGACATCTCAGATTGCAGATGCCATGATGGAAATTCTAAAGCCAATGGGCGTAATCGTAATTATCGATTGCGAACATCTCTGTATGTCTATGCGCGGAGTTCGTAAGTCAGAGGCTCGCACGATTACAAGTGCGGTTCGTGGCGTTCTGCGCGATCCGGCAACTCGTGCCGAAGCAATGTCACTCATTACAGCTCGGTAATTAATCCATGTTGGTAATGGGAATTCTAAATACCACGCCAGATTCCTTTGCCGATGGCGGCGAATATTTCACTTATCCCGATGCAGTTGAACATGGACTTCAACTAATCGCCGAAGGCGCCGACATTATTGATGTTGGTGGCGAATCAACTCGTCCTGGCGCAGAACGAGTATCAGCTGCTGAAGAAGAACGCCGCGTCATAAATGTAATTACCAAATTAGCTGATGCCGGAAAGCCAATCAGCATTGACACGATGCGGGCATCAACAGCGCGAGCTGCTGTCATAGCGGGTGCATCAATTATTAATGATGTCAGTGGGGGATTAGCAGATCCTGAGATGCTAGAAACGGCAGCAGAATTAAATGTGCCGTACATTGCTATGCATTGGCGCGGACATTCCAAAGAGATGAATTCGTTGGCAAAATATGAAAATGTAACTGAAGAAGTAATTGCTGAATTAAATTTGCGAGTTGTGGCTGCACTTTCGGCAGGCATCAGCCGATCGAATCTAATAATCGATCCAGGCATTGGCTTTGCCAAAGAAGCTGCTGATAATTGGCAAATAATCGAGAATATTGAGCGTTTTGTGCGCCTTGGCTATCCCGTATTAGTTGGTGCTTCAAGAAAGCGATTCTTAGGTGGTGACAATCCAACCGAACGCGAAAGCGCAACCGTTGAATTAACTAAGCGCCTTAGCCAAAGTGGTATCTGGGCAGTTAGAGTTCATGGAGTAGCGGCGAATAAGGCGGTCTTGTGATGAATGATTCAATTCGAATAAATGGCATTAAAGCATTTGGTTATCACGGAGTTTTCGCCGAAGAGACCAAGAATGGCCAAGAATTCTTAGTTGATGTGGAATTAATCCTAGATCTTGAGCAAGCTTCCAGATCAGATGATTTAACAGATACCGTTGATTATGGCGCAATCTGCGAGTTAGTTGTTGTGGCAATTACTGGTTCACCATTTAAATTGATCGAAAAGTTAGCTGGCGTGATTGCTGACCAAATTCTCGAAACCCAGACCCTGGTTGAGATTGCACTTGTAACAGTACATAAACCAAGTGCACCGGTCTCGGCCGTGACTAGCGATATCAATGTGATGGTTATACGTACTCGATGAGAGCCGTAATTTCACTTGGTGCCAATATTGGCGATCCAAAGGAAAACCTAGATCTAGCTATTTCCTTACTGCGCGAAGCAACCGAAGTTATTTCAGTTTCCTCTTACTTGCAGACAAAGCCAATTGGTGGTCCTGATCAACCTGATTATCTAAATGCGGTTGCAATTGTGGAATCAGATTTGCCCGCCAAAGATTTATTAGCTGTATTAAATGGCATCGAAGCGGTAATGGGGCGCACTCGAGAAATTCATTGGGGTCCTCGGATAATTGATCTTGATTTAATTCAATATGGCGGGCTACTAGTAAATGATGAGAAGCTGACTTTGCCTCACCCGCGCGCACATGAGCGCCGCTTTGTTTTGGCTCCCTGGTTTGAGTTAGAACCAAAGGCAATCCTGCTGACTCATGGGCGGATTTCAGATCTACTTAATACTGATTTAGAATAAGGACACATCGCCCGGTACCTGAAAGGACTGGAGCCAAAAGATGACCGTACTAGTTCCGACCATGGGAGCCCTACATAAGGGCCACCAAGCGCTGATTAAGCGTGCCCGCGAATTAGATAAAGAAGTAGTCGTCAGCATCTTTGTAAATCCACTTCAATTTACCGAAGCTGCCGATTTAGAGAAGTATCCGCGTACACCTGAAGCTGATATCCAAATTGCGACTTTAGCTGGTGCAACCGAAGTTTGGTTTCCCACTTATGAAGAAATCTATCCAAACGAGCCAGTGCAAATTTCAGCAGGTCCAATCGGTGAGCTCTATGAAGGTGCATCACGCCCAGGACATTTTGCCGGAGTTCTTACCGTGGTTAACCGGTTATTTGAAATTGTTAAACCAAAAGCGGCAGTTTTTGGAGAGAAAGATTTCCAACAACTCTGGTTAATTAAGAACCATTTTAAGAAGATGGAAATAATCTCAGTTCCAACAATTCGGGAATTTGATGGACTAGCTCTTTCTTCGCGGAATGTCCGCTTAACCGAAAACGACCGTAACGCCGCGCTGATTATTTCGAAAGCACTCAAAGAGCCAGCTCGAATGGCGGAAATTCTCGCTTCTGAGCCCGAATTCAAATTAGATTACGCCGACATAATCGATGAGCAAAATTTCCAATTGGCAACAGATGCCACGAAGAATAAGCGGGCGATTATCGCAGGTTGGGTAAATGGCATCCGTTTGCTAGATAATGCAGTTGTGGATACCAACTCATGAAGTTACTTGCACCTAAACCTGGTTGGACTTCGCGCGCCGATGTAATTGTCGTTGGCTCCGGAATTGCTGGCATGACAACTGCGCTACAACTGCGCACTTATGGTCTCTCAGTTTTAATTGTGACGAAAGCGAAAGTCGATGAAGGTTCTACTAAATGGGCGCAGGGCGGAATCGCTGCAGCCTTAGGTGATGGTGATTCACCGGAGGCCCATTTAACAGATACTTTGACGGCAGGCGCTGGTCTCTGCGACGTTGAGGCAGTTCGAGTTTTGGTTACTGAAGGACCTGAAGCTGTTCGTAAGTTAATCGAACGCGGTGCGAAATTTGATACTGAAGCAGATGGCGAAATTGCACTAACTCGCGAAGGTGGCCATTTACGTAATCGAATTCTGCATGCAGGTGGAGATGCGACAGGTGCGGAAGTTTCTCGAGCACTGTTAGCTGCTGTTCGCAATGATCCGCAGATTGAAGTTGTCGAAGATGCGCTGGTATTAGACGCACTGAAAGATAAATCTGGTCGCGTATGCGGAGTAACTCTGCACGTTATCGGGGCTGGTTCTCGCGATGGTGTTGGACAAGCGCTCGGCAAGGCAGTAGTTCTCGGAACTGGCGGACTTGGTCAAGTATTTGCAAGCACTACTAATCCATCTGTATCAACGGGCGATGGCGTCGCACTTGCACTTCGTGCAGGCGCCAAGATTGCAGATGTGGAATTTATTCAATTCCACCCAACTGTTCTCTGGTTAGGTGGAAAATCGCGCGGGCAACAACCGCTAATTTCCGAAGCGGTTCGTGGTGAAGGTGCATATCTAGTAGATGACAATGGCGAACGATTTATGCAAGCGCTTCATCCGTTGGCTGAGTTAGCGCCACGCGATGTAGTAGCAATTGCGATCATGCGCAAAATGAAAGAGCAAGGCAAAGACCATATGTGGCTAGATGTTCGCCACTTAACTGGATTCGCTGAAAGATTTCCTACAATTTATGCATCGTGTTTATCGCATGGCATTGATCCGCTTAAAGATCTCATTCCAGTTGCACCAGCATCGCATTACGCATCTGGCGGTGTTCGCGTTGATTTAAATGGTCACAGCAGCATCTCTGGACTCTATGCATGTGGCGAAACTGCTTGTTCTGGGGTTCACGGGGCCAATCGGTTAGCCTCTAATTCCCTGCTAGAAGGCTTAGTTTTCAGCGCTCGGATCGCCGCAGATATCGCGGCGAATCTGCCGGCAGAATCTGAACCGGTCGAAAATACCAGCGAGAGCTTCTTGCTCGACCCAGCAGTTCGGAGAGATCTACAGACTGCCATGAGCCGAGGTGCCGGAGTATTGCGATCGGCCGATTCCTTGATCGAAACTAGCAGCGCACTTTCAAGACTTGAGACTCGGTTAAGTGATGCACCGCAAGTAGATGCCTGGGAAACCACCAATCTATTTCAATTAGCCCAAACTATTTTGCGAGCAGCGTTAATTCGACAAGAGACTCGTGGCTCGCACTGGCGCGAAGATTTTCCTGAAACTAGCCTGACTTGGGAGAAGCGAATAGTCCAGCAGATAGATCAAGTTGGTAATTGGGCGACTGAATATGCGCAGGTAAATAAGTAATGAGTAATTTAGATCTAATTAAAGCAGCCCTTGCCGAAGATCTGGCAGGGGGAGTCGATATAACTTCGGTATCTACTATTTCGGCCGATGCCGTTCTGAGCGCTGAATTTGTAGCGCGTGATGCAGGTGTTGTTGCCGGCATAGAAATGGCCACAGCAGTTCTAACTGAAGTAGGCGTGACTGATTTTGAAGTACTTAAGCAAGATGGGTCTGCAGTATCTGCTGGCGATACCTTGATTAAAGTCACTGGAAATGCGCGGGCGATTTTACTTGCCGAAAGAACGGCGCTTAATTTCTTGGGACATTTATCGGGTATCGCAACTTTGACCAGTCACTGGGTAAGTGCGATAGCAGGTACCAACTGTCAAGTTCGCGATACCCGCAAAACAACTCCTGGTTGGCGTGAGTTAGAAAAGTTTGCAGTTCGCATGGGCGGCGGCACCAATCACCGAATGTCCTTAAGTGATGCAGCACTTATTAAAGATAATCACATTGCAGCTGCTGGTGGCGTATCAGCAGCCTTTAATAGGGTTCGTAGCGCTTTTCCAAATGCGCCAATTGAGATTGAAGTCGATAACTTAGCTCAGTTAGCAGAAGTTCTGCCGCTCAAGCCTGATCTAGTTTTACTCGACAATATGTCGCCAGCTCAGTGTCGCGAGGCGGTTGAGCTAGTTGCTGGCCAAAGTAAATTAGAAGCATCAGGTGGCATCACCTTAGATTTAGCGCGCGCTTATGCTGAAACGGGAGTTGATTTCATCGCAATTGGCGCACTTACTCATTCGGCAAAGAATTTTGATATCGGCCTAGATATAAGGAGCAATTAAACATGTTGTTAACTGTAGATGTCGGTAACACCAATACCGTCTTAGGAATCTTCGAAGGTGAAGAACTAACTCAGTCATGGCGCGTTAAAACCGATCCGCGCAATACCGCCGATGAACTTTGGCTGCAGTACGAGGCGTTAGTTTCCGAATATGAGCTAACTGGCTTAGCTATCTGCAGCACCGTCCCTGCGACGTTGCGCGAATTACGCCGGATGATTGCAGATTACTTTGAAGATGTGCCAACTACAATTGTTGAACCTGGTATCAAAACCGGAGTTCCGTTATTAGTTGATAATCCTAAAGAAATCGGCGCTGACCGAATCGTAAATACTTTGGCCGCGCATACTCTTTTTGGTGGACCTGCGATCGTGGTTGATTTTGGTACTTCTACTAATTTCGATGTGGTTTCACCAACTGGTGAATTTCTTGGTGGAGCACTTGCTCCTGGCATTGAAATCTCCGTTGAAGCATTAGCTGCTCGCGCCGCCCAATTACGTAAAGTTGAATTAATCCAACCTAAATCGGTAATTGGAAAAAATACCGTCGAGGCGCTGCAATCCGGAACTATTTACGGCTTTGCCGGTCAGGTTGATGGCTTGGTAAATCGCATCACCGAAGAACTTGCAGAAAGCTATGGCGATACACCAACTGTCGTTGCGACCGGAGGCCTAGCGCCCTTGATTTTGGGCGTTTCCGAGACCATTGATGAACATGAGCCAGATCTAACTTTGATCGGTTTGCGCCTAATTCACGAGCGCAATCAGTAGCAGTTAGACTGCACTTCTTATGAGCGAGCAGACCCCTAATATCGGTGAAGATCTACCCGAGCAATTACGTATCCGTCGCGAAAAGCGAGCTGACTTACTTGCCCAGGGTATTGAGCCATATCCAGTGGCTGTTGCACGCACTAAATCACTAGGTGAAGTCCGCGCTAAGTATCAAGGTCTCGAAACTGATACTGCGACTGGCGATATCGAAAGTTTGACTGGCCGTATTATCTTTAAGCGCGATACTGGCAAATTATGTTTTGCAACGCTGCGCGAGGGCGATGGCACTGAACTACAGGCAATGTTCTCGCTGGATAAAGTGGGCGAAGAATCAATCACTGCCTGGAAAACTCAAGTTGATCTAGGTGACATCGTTAGTGTGACTGGCGAGATTATTACCTCAAAGCGCGGCGAACTTTCGATTTTGGCAAACTCTTGGCAGCTTGCTTCGAAATCATTGCGCCCACTTCCAAATGAACATAACCCGCTTTCTGAGGAAACTCGAGTTCGCATGCGTTATGTAGATTTAATTGTGCGCCCTGAAGCTCGAGTAACTGCTCGCATGCGCCCAGCCGTTATGCGCTCACTACGTCAAACTTTCCATGAACGTGATTTCCTCGAAGTTGAAACGCCAATGTTGCAAGTGCAGCATGGCGGTGCAGCTGCGCGACCTTTTAAATCATTTAGTAACGCCTACGACATGGATCTCTTCCTACGTATCGCACCTGAACTTTTCCTAAAGCGATGCGTAGTCGGTGGCATCGAGCGCGTTTTCGAAATCAACCGTAACTTCCGTAACGAAGGTGCCGACTCTTCTCACTCACCTGAGTTTGCAATGATCGAGTCCTATCAGTCATATGGAGATTGGCGTTCGATTGCTGAATTAACTCAATCGCTAATTCAGAACGCTGCGATGGCTGTTGCAGGCTCACTTTTGGTTACCCATCAAGATGGTCGCCAGATTGATTTCGGCGGAAAGTGGCATGAGATTTCGCTATATGACGCTATTTCTGAGGGCGTTGGCGAGACAATTACTGCGCTTACGCCGATGGAAGATTTAAAGCGCGTTGCTACCAAACTAGGAATGAAGATTGATCCAGCTTGGATTCCAGGCAAGTTAGCTGAAGAAATCTTTGAGCATGTGGCGAAAGATAAATTAATTGAACCAACATTTGTAATGGGCTTCCCGCTAGATACATCACCATTAGTTCGCGCTCATCGCGAAATTCCAGGTGTTGTTGAAAAATGGGATCTCTATGTTGAAGGTTTCGAATTAGCAACTGGTTACTCAGAATTAATTGATCCAGTAATTCAACGCGAGCGTTTAGTTGAACAAGCACGTCTTGGCGCTAAGGGTGACGTTGAAGCAATGCAAGTTGATGAAGATTTCTTACGTGCCATGGAATTTGGTATGCCACCAATGGGTGGAATGGGAATGGGCGTTGACCGTTTACTTATGGCACTAACCGGACTAGGAATTCGCGAAACAATTTTATTCCCATTAGTTAAGCCGGAGATTGAGTAATGATCGAAGTTCGGCCGGCTCGTACCTCTGATATCAAGGGCATTCATAATTTAATTGCTGCTTTTGCATCTGATGGTCGCATGTTGCAGAAAGAGACTGTAACGCTTTACGAAAGCGTGCAAGAGTTTATGGTCGCGGTAGAAGATGGCGTGGTTGTTGGCTGCGGCGCACTACATGTGCTTTGGGAAGATTTGGCTGAAGTTCGTTCAGTTGCGATTTCAGAAAGTTTGCGCGGCAAAGGAATTGGTAATCAAATTCTGGAAAATATTATTAAGCGCGCATATGAACTTGGGCTCTCTCGAATCTTCTGTTTAACTTTTGAAACCAAATTCTTTGGGCGCCACGGATTCGTTGAAATCCAAGGCACGCCAGTTGAACCAGATGTTTACGCTCAATTGCTTAAGTCATATGACTCTGGTGTGGCTGAATTCCTCGACCTCGAGTCGGTAAAGCCCAACACCTTGGGCAATACCCGAATGCTGAAAATCCTCTAAATCAAAGCTCGCCCTGGGCGCATTTCCGGGGCATAAATTGTGGCCCGATCAGGTTATAACTGGCATATCTAGTAGCAATTCCAAGTGTAAAAAGTCACCTCGCGAGCCTGACCGCTCAGGTATTAGGCTTAGCGAGATACGAATAAAGGAGTACCGCCCATGTTTGAGCGCTTTACCGATCGTGCCCGTCGGGTCGTTGTTCTGGCCCAAGAAGAAGCACGCATGCTCAACCACAACTACATCGGCACCGAGCACATCCTGCTTGGTCTGATCCACGAGGGCGAAGGCGTCGCTGCTAAAGCGATGGAAGGCATGGGCATCTCACTCGAAGCCGTGCGCGCACAAGTTGAAGAAATTATTGGACAAGGCCAGCAAGCACCAAGTGGTCATATTCCATTTACCCCACGTGCCAAGAAAGTTCTTGAACTTTCACTTCGTGAGGCGCTACAACTTGGCCACAATTACATCGGTACTGAACATATTCTCCTGGGTTTGATTCGCGAAGGCGAAGGCGTTGCAGCACAAGTACTTGTAAAACTCGGCGCAGATTTAAATCGCGTACGTCAGCAAGTAATTCAATTGCTATCGGGCTATCAAGGAAAAGAGGCAGTTGCTGCCAACGGTCCGGCCGAAGGAACACCATCTACTTCGTTGGTACTTGATCAGTTTGGCCGCAACTTAACTCAAGCTGCGCGCGAAGGAAAGCTAGATCCAGTTATTGGGCGCGAGCTGGAAATCGAACGCGTAATGCAGGTTCTCTCTCGTCGTACAAAAAATAATCCAGTGCTAATTGGCGAACCAGGTGTTGGTAAAACAGCAGTAGTCGAAGGTTTGGCGCAAGCAATTGTTAAGAATGATGTGCCTGAAACTCTTAAGGATAAGCAGCTTTACTCACTTGATTTAGGTGCGCTAGTCGCTGGTTCTCGTTACCGTGGTGATTTCGAAGAGCGGCTAAAGAAAGTTCTAAAAGAGATTAAAACTCGCGGCGACATAATTCTCTTTATCGATGAGATTCATACCTTGGTTGGCGCAGGCGCTGCCGAAGGTGCGATCGATGCTGCCAGCATTCTCAAGCCAATGCTTGCTCGTGGCGAGCTACAGACAATTGGCGCAACAACACTTGATGAATATCGCAAGCACCTCGAAAAGGATGCTGCTCTCGAGCGTCGTTTCCAGCCAATTCAAGTTAAAGAGCCATCAGTTGCTCACACCATTGAAATTCTTAAGGGTCTACGTGATCGCTACGAAACCCACCACCGCGTATCAATTACAGATGGCGCGCTCTCTGCGGCTGCAAATATGGCAGATCGCTATATCTCAGATCGTTTCCTGCCAGATAAGGCGATCGATTTAATCGATGAAGCTGGTTCTCGTCTACGCATCAAGCGCATGACAGCTCCTGCTGAACTACGCGAATTCGACGAGAAGATTGCTAACGCTCGCAAAGAGAAGGAATCTGCGATCGATGGTCAAGATTTCGAAAAGGCAGCTTCTTTCCGCGATCTGGAAAAATCGCTAGCTGCCGAAAAAACCGAAGCCGAAAAGAATTGGAAAGCTACCGATCTCGATAAGGTTACTGAAGTCGATGAAGAACTCATCGCGCAGGTACTTTCAATCGCAACTGGTATTCCAGTATTTAAGTTAACGGAAGAAGAAACTGCACGTTTGTTGCGCATGGAAGATGAACTACACAAGCGCGTTATTGGACAAGATCAAGCGATCAAGGCGTTGTCACAAGCAATTCGCCGTACTCGCGCAGGTCTAAAGGATCCAAAGCGCCCTGGTGGCTCATTTATCTTCGCCGGTCCTTCCGGCGTTGGTAAGACCGAACTTTCTCGCACTCTTGCGTCATTCCTATTTGGCGATGCAGATGCGCTGATTCAACTTGATATGTCTGAATATTCAGAGCGTCACACCGCTTCACGACTCTTCGGTGCGCCTCCAGGATATGTTGGTTACGACGAAGGCGGACAGTTAACTGAGAAAGTTCGTCGCCGCCCATTCTCTGTTGTGCTCTTCGATGAAATTGAAAAAGCGCACCCAGATATCTTCAACTCGCTTTTGCAAGTTCTTGAAGATGGTCGCCTAACTGACTCACAAGGTCGCGTTGTCGATTTCAAGAACACCATCATCATCATGACCACCAACCTCGGCACTAAAGATATTTCTAAGGGCGCCGGTCTTGGTTTTGCTAACTCATCTGATGAGCTAACAAATTACGAGCGCATGAAGGCAAAGGTGGGCGATGAGCTCAAGTCCCATTTCCGCCCTGAATTCCTCAACCGTATTGATGACATCGTGGTATTCCATCAACTACATAAGGAAGAGATCATTCAGATCGTTGATCTAATGATTGCTTCGCTTGATGAGCGCCTAAAGGCGAAAGATATGGGCATCGAACTAACTCAAGCAGCTAAGGATCTCCTTGCAGCGCGCGGTTACGACCCACTTCTTGGTGCGCGTCCATTGCGCCGCACAATTCAGCGCGAGATTGAAGATTCCCTTTCTGAGCGGATTCTCTTTAGCGAGCTAAAGTCAGGTGAAATCATTGTGGTTGATGTTGAAGGTGAAGGCGTTGATGCCAAATTTACTTTCACTGGTTCGCCAAAAGCGATTACCCCAGATTCACCAGAAGATTTAGCGCAAGCGCCAACTGCTTAACTGCTGATAGTTGCCTAATTACCTAGGCGTTTCAACGCTTCGTCGCTAACGCGGTACACAGTCCATTCATCCATAGCGATTGCGCCTTGCGATTTGTAGAACTCAATTGCTGGCGTATTCCAATCGAGTACCCACCATTGAAATCTGCCATAGCCACGTTGAACACAGAGCGCTGCTAAATATTTCAGCATCGCTAAGCCATAGCCGCGGCCACGATATTCCGGCTTTACATATAGATCTTCTAAATAAATTCCGTGCTTGCCCTGCCAAGTTGAAAAGTTTAAGAACCAGATCGCCATTCCGATAACTTCGCCATCTAAATCAATGACATGGGCAAAGACTTTTGGCTGATCAGCAAAGAGTGCGGCTGCAATTTCACCCTCATTAGTTTCAACTTCTTGAGGTGCTTTCTCATATTCAGCTAAATCGTGGATCAATTGCATAATTGCTGGAACATCAGCAGGTAAAGCTTCGCGAATTAACATTTAATCGGCTCGATTTGGCCAGATTTAGTCAGATGATTTAACTGAGCACTCTTGCCGACCGCGATTTCGCCTAGATCAGAGCGACCTAAAATTAGAGCTGGCAAAGTCGAAGCGGCATGAACTGCTTCGGTAATACTGATTCCAATCTCATTTAACGCATGGTTAAAGGCTTTTCCCATCGTCAAAGTGCTGCCCGCAAGTGAGCCATTTGAAGCCAATCTAGCTACGTTATCTTTAACGATTACTTCAAGTTCAGCTATCCGGTAATTGCCATCGACTGAACCAGCTGCCGACATCGCATCAGTAACCATCACAATGCGATTAGGGGCAGCGGTGAAAACATCACGGACAATTGCAGTTGATACATGCTCGCCATCGAGGATTAATTCGAGGCTTACGCGTAGCTCATTTATAACTGCCGAGCTCATCGTGCCCGGACCATCTACAACTTTAGGCATTGCGTTGTTGAAGTGCGTCACCACACTTGCGCCGCGATCAATCGCAGCTTCTGCCGTATTTGCATCTGATTGAGAATGGCCAATCGCTGCAATTACGCCGCACTTAGATAGATACTCAATAACTTCGAGAGCACCATCTAATTCAGGAGCGATAGTGATCATCTTGATAAAACCCTGCCCGGCATCAAGCAAAGTTTGCACTTCGGCAATAGTTGGAGTTCGCAACAGGGCGGGATCATGTGCGCCACATCTAGCATGTGAAAGATATGGACCTTCAAGGTGAATGCCAGCAATTTCGCCGCGCTCAGCAAATGGAACTAACCGCTTGATCTGTTCAAGTAAATTTGGAATTGGTTCGGTAACTAAGCTAGCTAATCCTGCAACGGTACCGCCAGCCCGATGAGTAGCGATAACTTGGCTAATTTCGGCATCAGTTAAGCTAGAAAAATATTTTCCGCCACCACCGTGGCAATGGATATCAACAAAACCCGGAATCAAAATTCCGTCATAGCGGTAATCGTATTCGGGGGTAGATCCCAAATTTATCGATCTAATCAGGCCATCTTCGACCTCAAGCCAAACCTCTTTCTGCAACTCCTGATCAATTAACACAGTGGCAGCAGAGATGATCACTTAGCAAACTTATGGCTTTGAAGAGGCCAGGTCAAGAATCGGTGAAACAGTAGTTGTTTAATGGGCTTTTCTCTGCCTATCCTTAGCGCATTAGGGAGGCAGAGATGACCATTAATTCAAATGAACCAGAGCTAGGTTTACTTCGCACCGAACAAGTTGATGCGAAGTTCCAACTGCTCGATGTCATGTCGATATCTGAACTCTTGCAGGCAATGAATGAGAGCGATACCGAAGTTCCAAAAGCGGTAAATGCGATTTTGCCTCGTATCGAAAAAGCTGTTGATGAAGTGGTAGATCGCATGATGCAAGGTGGCCGCTTAATTTACTTAGGTGCCGGAACATCTGGTCGGCTTGGCGTTTTAGATGCGGCTGAATGTGGACCAACTTTTTCGGTTAGTACTGATCAAGTTGTAGCGTTTATCGCCGGGGGAGACTCAGCGCTACGTTTGCCTGCTGAGGGCGCCGAAGATCGCCCCGAACTTGGTATCGCTGATTTGAAATCTGTAAATCTAAAAGCAACAGATTGTGTCGTCGGAATTGCAGCGAGTGGTCGTACGCCATATGTTTTAGGAGCTCTTGACTATGCCAATTCAGTCGGTGCTCTAACAATTGCAATTACTTGTAACCCGAACTCTGAGGCTGGAAAACGAAGTGCTCACGCCCTAGATGTTGATTCTGGTCCTGAATTATTAGCTGGTTCAACTCGCTTGAAGTCCGGTACAGCTCAAAAGTTAGTTTTAAATATGATCTCGACTGTAACCATGGTTCGCTTAGGTAAAACTTTCGGCAACTTAATGGTTGATCTGCAGATTAGTAATGAGAAATTGCAGGATCGAGCGATTCGAATAATCGAAAAAGCAACTGGAGCCACCAGATCTCAATCAGCTCAAGCGCTTTCCGATTCCGGTCACCAGGTAAAAGTGGCGATTCTTATGTTGCTCTTAAATATCGATGCCGAAACCGCCAAGGAGCGCTTATCTGTATCGCAGAATCGAATTCGCCAAGCTCTAACTGAGAATTAAGAGCCTACTTATAACGAAAAAGTAGCCAAACCGTTACTTATCTACGCTTGACCTAGGCCCAAAGTAGCGTTAATTTTCATGGGTCGGGGAAATCCCTGAAGGTTTTTTTCATGGACAGGGGCGGGCATGACAAATCTTGCGACACCCCTAGCCCACAACGCTGGCCAGATAATCGACCTACTTGGCCATATCCGGAATTCGCTATCCGCCTTTCACGCAACCGAACTGGCAATCGCCAATTGCATTCTGCAAGATCCTGTTCAAGTTTCACAGATGAATATTTCAAAGCTAGCTGATCACAGCGATACCTCTGTTGCATCCGTAGTTCGGTTTAGCAAAACTATTGGGTACAAAGGATTTCCAGAATTTCGAATGGCTCTGGTCGGCGAAGTAAGCCGTATGGGCGAGAAAGGCATTATCAGCTCTGAGCTAGATAGCGGAATTACAGTCGAAGATTCTGCATCTGAAATTATTCGAAAGATTGCAGCAGCAGATGCACTTGCTATTCAATCAACAGCGCAACGTTTGGATGTACAAAGTTTTACTGCAGCAGTAGATGCTTGGGAAAAGGCCAAGACCATCGGACTCTTCGGTGTTGCATCCGGTGGTTTTGTTGCGCAAGATCTGCAACTGAAATTAAATCGCCAAGGCAAAAATGCAATTGCTTGGGGCGATATACATAATGCGCTGACTTCACTTTCGCTTTTAGGGCCAGGCGATGCCCTGGTTGCAATTAGCCACAGTGGTACAACTGTTGACACAGTTGATGTAATGCAAGAATTTAAAAATCGCGGCGTCACCATAATTTTGATTACCAATGCACTACGTAGTCCAGCTACCGCTGTTGCAGATATTGTCTTATTCACATCAGCTCGGGAGACCACATTCCGAAGTGGCGCAACAGCAAGTCGTATTGCGCAATTAACTGTGGTTGATTGTCTTTGTGTTGCTTTAGCACAAAGAAACTGGAGCGGTACACGTGCTGCTCTGGATGAATCTAGAGCGGCTGTGGGAAGCCGCTCCGGAAGAAAAATGGTCGAAGGTAATTCACGGAGATCAGACCAAAAACCATCCCGCTCTAGAGGAGGAAAATAAGTGAAACTCACTTCACGTCGCACCCGCGGCTTGGTAGCAGCTGCTTTCGCTGTTGGATCAATCGTTGTTCCAGCAGTTGCCGCGCTACCTGCAAATGCAGCTACAGAATTAACATTCTGGAGCTGGCGCCCAGAAGATAAGGCTTTCTACGAGAAGCAGATTGCTATCTTCGAAGCAACTAACCCAAGCATCAAGATTAAGTTCACCCCATATGTGGCTACTGAATACAACGCGATTCTTGCAACAGCTTTGACAGCAGGTAAAGGTCCAGATCTACTGCAGCTACGTCCATACGGTGGAATGTCAGCTCTGTCAGATGCAGGAAACTTCTTGCCACTAACAACAAAAGATGTTCCAGCTCTTGCAAAGCTTGCACCAGGAATCTTGGCAGCGGCTCAGGGCTACACAGATAAGCGTCAGTTCGGTGTTCCTTATGCAGCATCTGTAATGGGTGTTTGGTACAACCCAGAACTATTTGCTAAGGCTGGCATCCGTCAGACACCTACAACTTGGGATTCATTCATCACCACCTTGAACCGTTTGAAGGCTGCTGGAATTCAACCACTAGCAAACTCAAGCGGTAACCCAGGAAATGGTCCAGGTCTCGAGCAGATGCACGCGACTATCGCACCTACTTTCTACGGTGGAAATACTTTCTACAACGATCTAGTTGCCGGAAAGACGACTTTCACAAATAAGGCTTACGTTGATGGACTAGATGCTGTTAAGCAGCTTTCAAAGTATTTCCCAGCTGGCCATGAAGGTATCGACTACAACACTGCACGTTCACTATTTGCAACCGGTAAGGCAGCTATCTATATCGGCGGTAACTATGAACTAACTTACTTCAAGCAAGTTAATCCATCTGCAAATGTCGCTTGGTTCCCAGCGCCTGCAAAGGCTAAGGGAGCAACTAAGTACGTTACAGCTTGGGGCGATGGCGCATATGCAATCAATGCAAAGACTGAAGGCAAGGCAGCTGCAATTCGCTTCCTAAACTTCCTTGCATCAAAGCAATTTGGTCAAGCAATGGCTGATGAAATCTTTACAATTCCAGTAGCTCCATATGTGAAGATCACAGATCCAGTTGTAAATAAGATCAACTCAGCTCGTGCTCAGTTCAGCACACCATTCTTGAACGTAGTTGGTTTCCGCTTCGGCAGCCCAACTTCTTCAGTAATCATCCAGCCTGGTCTCCAGAAGTTGGTTGTTGGTGGAACTACAGCTGCAGCCCTTGCTAAGGACATCCAGACAGCGGTTGCCTCTTGGTACAAGCCGCTAGCTGGTAAGGAATAAACCTGTTTAGTTAATAAACAGCTAGCAGTAAGTAAGAGTTGGGTGCGGGGAGACCCGCACCCAACTCTTTAATAAATTAGAGAGTTGAGTATGCAAAGCAAAACACTTAAAGAGCAACAGCGTAAGTTTATTTGGGCTTTCTTGGCACCTGGGCTTTTGACGATTTTAGTTTTTACAACTATTCCAGCGGTGACAACTCTTAGCTACGCCTTCTTTAAATGGGAAGGTTTTGTTCGCGGAACTTTCGCGGGATTTGAAAATTTCCAGAATTTATTCCGTTATCCATGGCGTGATCAATTCTTTGCCGCCCTCACACATAACACCTTAGTTTTCATTGCAATTATGGTTATTCAAACTTCGCTTGGAATATTAATTGCCTACTCGTTATTTAGGTTAAAGCGCGGACAGCGGTTTTTCAGAACAGTAACTTTCTTGCCAGTGATTTTCTCGCTAGTAATTGTTGGTTACATGTGGCAGGTAATGCTTAACTCATATTTTGGCCCGATTAATAAGATTCTTACCGATATTGGTCTAGAAAGTTGGGCACAGCCTTGGCTAGGGCAAACTTCAACAGCATTACCGGCGTTAGTCTTTATAAATTTATGGCGCTGGGTTGGTTTCCCAGCCATTATTTTCTTAGCCGGTTTAAATGCAATTAGCCATGATTACATCGAGGCGGCACAAATTGATGGCGCCAAAGAGGGCCAGATTTTTAGAAAGATTCTTTTTCCGCTACTAGCGCCATCGATGACCATTATTACGATTCTGACCTTTATTGGCGCTTTTGAATGGTTTGACCTGCCATATGTCATTGGCGGCACGGTCGGAAGTCCAGCCGGCTCAACTGACACGTTGGCGCTTATGTTTTACCGCTTATCTTTCGGAAGCGCAGATTCCGTCTCTAATAATATCGGCGTGGGTTCTGCTCTAGGTGTAATCATCTTCATCATTGTCGGTGTTGGCGCCGGCGTTGGTTCAAATTTAATGCGTCGACGCGAGGTAGAACAATGATCAGCAAAATTCTCACCGGCACATTTTTCAAAGCAGTATTGGTTATCAATGCTGCAATGGTTCTTCTGCCAGTCTTCTTCCTCTTTAACTCTTCGCTGCGGGAAACCGGAAGTTTTGCGGCAAATCCAATTGAGTTAGCTCGCGATCCTGAATGGAACAACTTCACTCAAGTTTGGGCCGGTGGCGAATTCCCTAATTTCTTAAAGAACTCCTTAATCGTGACGCTTGGATCTTTAGTTGTGATTTTAATTTGTGCGCTTGGTGCTGGCTTTATTCTCGGACGTTATCAATTTAAAGGCAATAATTTAATTTACGGCTTTGTGTTGACTGGAATGTTGGTCCCGGCAAAACTGGCAATCTTGCCGCTTTTCATTCAGTTGAAATGGATGAATCTTCTGGATTCACATCTAGGCTTGATTCTGGTTTATGCCTCAGGTGCTCTACCTGCTGCAATTTTTATCATGGCTGGTTTCTTTAGATCGCTTCCTGCCGATATCGATAATGCAGCTCGAATTGATGGCGCCTCAGAATTGCAGCTATTGCGATTGGTCTTGGCACCTTTAGTCCGACCAGGGCTAGCAATTGTGGCAATCTATTCAGCGATTCCGATTTGGAATGATTTCTTCTTACCGCTGGTATTTCTGCAGAGCCCGGAGAAGAAGACGATCATGCAAGGACTAACGGTCTTCTTTGGTGAATATTCCTCACAGTGGGGTGTGCTATTTGCTGGCTTAACCATGGCAGCGCTGCCGCTCATAATTTTGTACTTATTGCTATCAGAACAGTTTATTAAGGGACTTACAGCCGGCGCTGTGAAAGGCTAAGGCTATGAATTACCTAGGAATTGATGCTGGCGCAACCGCGACCAAGTGGGCCCTCTTTAACGGGGCAGATATTGTCGCAACTGGTAAATGTGCTGCGATGGATGGCCATATCTATCGACCAGAATCTAAAGCTCGTGTTCACGAAATACTTACTGAGATAAGCGCATCCATTGGCGGGATTGAAATCAATGGCATTTTTGCTGGGATAACAGGCGCCACGGCTGAAGATAGCGCCACGGATCCACTTGGTCAGATTTTCCATGAGCATTTTCCAGGTGCCAAGGTGCGCATAGTTCACGATATTGAATTGGCTTATTACGCCAACTTTGAAGTCGGCGAAGGAATTTTGCTCTATGCCGGAACTGGATCAATCGCAATGTATATCGATGATGAAGCAGGACCTGTTCGTGCCGGTGGTTGGGGTTATCTACTTGGTGATGAAGGAGCAGCATTCTGGATTGGGCGCGAATCGATCCGTTGGGTACTTGCAGGTTTAGATACCGGCGAAGAAGTGCAACCGGGCTCACTTAGCGATGTAATTATGCAGCAGATGAATGCAACCGATTGGGATGGCATCAAAGCATTTGTTTATTCAAATGAGAGATCTGAAATTGCGAAATTAGCTGCAACTGTTGGCCGCCTTGCTGATGAAGGTGACGCTGATGCGCAAGGAATAATTTTTGAAGCGAGCCAACATTTAATTGCACTCATCCATCAATTGGATATTCAAATTGAGAATGCTCCGAGAATTGTGGTAGCCGGGGGAGTCTGCCAAGCAGGTTCATTTATGGCAAAGGCGTTAAATAATTTCTTTAGCGAGCGAATCAGCATTTCAGATTGCGATATTGCTGTGCGAGCTGCTGAATTAGCTGAAGATATTTAATTACTTAGCGATTTTTACTCGTTGCAGCGCTTGATCTAATCGAGAAACTTCATAGATCTCCATGCCCGCGATCTTCACTTCGGAACCAACCGGAACTAAAGCGCGCTTAAAGCCAAGGCGGTGAGCTTCGGCTAGGCGGCGAGAGACGCCGCTTACCTTGCGGATTTCGCCAGCTAAGCCAACTTCGCCAATCGCAACTAAATCAGCGGGCAGGGCAAGTGCTTTAGCAGCTGATGCGACAGCTAAGGCCAGAGCTAAATCTGCGGTGGGTTCGGACATCTTCATTCCGCCAACAGTCGCTGCATAAACATCGCGACCACCAATTCGAACATTGGCGCGAAGTTCAAGAACTGCCAGCGTCATTGAGGTACGAGCTGAATCTAAACCACTAGTAACGCGTCGCGCATTTCCGAAATCATTCTCGCGGACTTGGGAAACTAACGCTTGAATTTCAGCTAGCAGTGGTCGGCGACCTTCGAGGGTAACTGTCACACATGTACCTGGCACTGGTTCGGCGTGACGCGAGGTGAAAAGGCCAGTTGGGTCCAGAACACTTTCGATGCCAGTATCACTTAAATCAAAGCAGCCAACTTCATCGCTAGCTCCGAAACGATTCTTAATTGCGCGAATCAAACGTAAACGCGAATGACGTTCACCTTCAAATTGCAGGACCACATCAACTATATGTTCAAGCATTCGAGGTCCAGCAATTGATCCATCTTTAGTCACATGTCCGACTAAAAGCAGAGTGATATCGCGATCTTTACAGATACGAATTAGTGCACCAGCAACTTCGCGGACCTGGGTAACTCCGCCGGGTGCACCATCTGCAGCACTTGATCCAATTGTTTGGATTGAGTCAATTATTAATAGTTGTGGTTTTACCTCATCGATATGGGTAATGACTGCGCCTAAATCAGTTTCGGAGGCGAGCCATAATTTTGGATCGATCGCATTAATACGTTCAGCGCGCAGTCGAACTTGCGATGCAGATTCTTCACCACTGATATATAGAGCTGGAATATTATTTTTTGCAGTTTGCGCGGCAACCGAGAGCAGCAAAGTAGATTTTCCAACACCGGGTTCGCCAGCTAATAAGATCGCCGCCCCTGGAACTAGGCCGCCACCAAGTACGCGATCGAGCTCGGAAACCCCAGTGGGTTTGGCGCTAGCTGCTGATAAATCAACATCACCGATAGGCGTAGCTGAATGGGTAACGCGACCTGCAACTAAAGATAATTTCTTAGGAGCGGCGATTTCCTCGACCGTACCCCAGGCTTGGCATTCGCCGCAGCGGCCAACCCATTTCTGCGAACTCCAGCCACATTCCGCGCACTTAAATGGGTCTTTCTCTACCTTGGCCATACTAAAACCTTAGAGGTTAGGCCTGACTTTTTTCTTGCTGAGCTTTAATTGTTGCTGGATGTTGCAGAACAAAGAGTGGAAGTGAGCGTGCTTGCGCGGCCTTGATACCTTCTATGCGAGCATCACAATGCTTAGCCAGAATTTCATAGGCGGCGATGCCCATCAGCGCAACAAGTTCAGCACGGTTTGAGAGATAGACCGGTTGGGTACCAACGTGAGCATCAGAATTACTGGTGCAATACCAATCGAAATCTTCGCCGCCATCGCCCCAAGCAAGACGCTCATACTCACCTAACACGGTAATTGAATATGTTCGCTCGCCAACTTCGCGCGATTCAAATGATCGACGCATTGGCAACTGCCAACACACATCTGGCTTGGTATCAACAAAATGTTTATTCTCTTTTTGCGCTAAATGGTGAAGAACGCAACCAAAGGAACCGGTAAAGCCTGGCGCTTCATAACCTTTACGATTTAGAAATACGCAGGAATCTTCAATAACGCGTGTTTTGCGTTCATTGTCTTCATCGCTCTCGGAAATTTGTAGAAGCCCGCCCGGCTTTTTTGGCTGCGCAGCGTCGTAGTACTGCCACATGTCACGAGTTAAAAGTTTGGCAGCTCGTTGAGTGCGCGCTTCATCTTCAGCGTCGGAATACATCGCACCTTCAGTGCAGCAACCATCATTTGGCCGATCAGCAAAAACACCTTTGCAACCATCGCCATAAATACAAGTCCAATGTGAAGTTAGCCAGGTTAGATCACACTTAAAGATTTCTTCGTCATCGTTAGGGTCAACAAATTCAACCCAATCACGCGCAAAACCTGCTTTAACTTCGGACATAGAGGTGGAGCCTATGCGTAATTACCGAAAAGCGCACATCACGAACAGGTACGATTACCAAATGAGAACTGCAGTTATCGGTGCTGGAAATATGGGCGAGGCGTTAATTGCTGGCCTGATTGCCTACGGTGAAACCCCTGCCAATATTGCGGTTTGCGAGAAGCGGGCCGAACGGGCTGCCGAGCTAGTAAGTCGCTACGGCATCAAAATTGCGGAAATCTCCGAGAGTGTAAGTGATGCTGAAGTCATTCTTTTAGTGGTTAAGCCACAGGATATGGCAAGCGTTCTAGCCGAGATTGGATCGTCAGTAAACCCAGCTGCCGTGCTAGTTAGCTTTGCGGCTGGCAAGAAAATAGATTTCATAAGTACCCAGCTTGGAAAAGCCAATTCGGTAATTCGCGTGATGCCAAATACTGCAACCATGGTTGGCGCGGGAATGGCTGCGATCTCACTTGGCGCTGGCGTTACAACAGAGCAACGTGATTTTGTAACTGGATTTCTAGCAAAGTCTGGCGAGGTTGTTGAAGTTTCTGAAGATCTCCAAGATGCAGTCACTGCAACAAGTGGGTCTGGACCGGCATACTTTTTCGCTTTCGTTGAAGCGATGATATCTGGCGCACAAGAGCTAGGACTTTCCCCAGAAGTCGCAACTAAGCTAACTGTTCAAACCTTAGTAGGGGCGGCAAAGTTACTTGCTGAAAGCGGAAAGAGCGCTTCCGAACTCCGCGAAAATGTAACTAGTCCTAATGGCACGACTGCTGCCGCATTA